>Ga0326727_10003885_pt1 | contig 46493 bp, 43 predicted proteins | sample MB2enrmetagenome_FD_207643 | JGI IMG/M metagenome (GOLD analysis project Ga0326727, IMG submission 207643) | Lab enriched peat soil microbial communities from McLean, Ithaca, NY, United States - MB29MY | ecosystem: Environmental > Terrestrial > Soil > Wetlands > Peat | place: USA: New York... | reverse complement strand
GCTGGCGTCGATGATCGACATCTGCGACGAGTCCTGGGCGCGCGGCGCCGCCATCTGCCCGCCGATGGCGCGCAGCACCTCGGGCGCGTCCGCATAGGCGCCGTGGTCGATGAAGCCGTCGGAGAATTTGGTGAGATCGTACACCCGCGCGCCGAGGCTCTCCAGCTTCCGCCGGTCCTCGGGGTTCGACGGATTGATCGCGCCGACGCGCTGGCGCGACTCGGCGATGGCGCTGGAGAGCGACAGCGCGCGGTCGTTGGCGGTGGCGAAAACCGTCACGTTCGCGGGCCGCAGATGCGACATCTGCGCCGCGAACACGTCCATGTCGATGTCGGGCGAGGCGAGCATCACCTCGCCGAGATGGCCGGAGAGGTCGCGGCTTCCGGCGATCGACGCCTGGCGCAACGCCTCCATCGCCAGCCAGCCGCCCATCGAATGGGCGAGCACGTGGATCTTGCCGACGCCGGGCGTGGCGGCGACGTCCTGCAACAGCCCCTGCAACGCGTCGCGCGAGGCCATGGCGCTGTCCTTGTCGGAGACGTAGCCGAACAGCTCGTGCTTGCTCGGCCAAGTGAACAGAACCGCCACGCCGCCGAAGCGGCTGTCGGCGACGATCTGGGCGGCGCGGTCGCGCGCCTCCTCGAAGCTGGTGTTGAAGCCGTGGACGTAAACCAGCACGTCGCGGCTGACGCCGACGCGGCCGGAGACGTGGGAGGCGAGCTCGGCGCGGAACTCGTCGGGATCGAGCGGGCGCTGGTCGGAGACGGCGATGTGGTTCATCGGATTGGGAGCGCCCCACATCGGCGTCTCGATCGTCCCCGGCCGGTGGCCGGGCGGCATGGTGACGATCTCGAGCGCGTAGCCCGGGCCTTGGGCGGAAAAGGCCTGCTCCGCCGCGCCGCTCTCGCCCTGCCGGGTGGAGACGACGAAAAGCTGCACCGGACGCGGCTTCGGCGCGCCGATGGTCGGGCCGCCGGCGAACGCCCCCACCATGTCGGTCTCGCAGCCGGCGAGGGCGAGGCCGAGCAGGCCGGCGAGGCAGAGGCCGAAAAGACATGATGCAGCGCCGCGCGGCCCGGCCATCGCCCCGTTGTCCCTGAGCGCGCCGCCGAGGTCCCGCATGGCCGTCGAACGCGACGCGCGGCGCTCCAATCGACCCTGGATGTGGCGAGAGTGAGACGATGCGCGCGCGCTCTCTTCCCGCCAGTCGGGCGGCCCTAAGCGGCGTGGCCGGCCAAGCCGGCCCTTCTACGACAGGCTTCGATGTGCTGGAGGAACTGGCGCGCGCATTCGCGCCAAGTGAAGCGCAGCGAATGTTCGTGGGCGCGCTGGCGGGGAATGGCGAGGGCGGCGAGGCAGGCGGCGCGCAGGTCGCGGTCGAGCGCGCCGGCGCCGCTGTCGCCGATCACGTCGAGCGGCCCGGCGACCGGGAAGGCGGCGACCGGCAGGCCGCACGCCAGCGCCTCGACCATGACGATGCCGAACGTGTCGGTCTTAGAGGGGAAGGCGAAGACGTCGGCGCTAGCGTAGACGCGCGCCAGCGCCTCGCCGAACAGCGGGCCGAGGAAGCGCGCCCGCGGATAGCGCCGCTCGAGCCAGGCGCGCGCCGGACCGTCGCCGACGATGACCAGCGAGCCGGGCAGATCGAGGTCGAGCAGCGCCTCGAGGTTCTTCTCCACGGCGATGCGGCCGACGTAGAGAAAGATCGGCCGCGGCAGATCGAGCGCGTCGCGCGGCCGCGGCCGATAGAGCTCGTGGTCGACGCCGCGGGTCCACACCTTGACCCGGCCGAAGCCACGCCGCGTCAGCTCGTTCTTGATCGAGGCGGTCGGCGCCAGCGTCGCCGCGGCGGGCGCGTGGAAGGCGCGTAGCGCGGCGTAGGTGACATCCTCGGGCAGGCGGGTGCGGGCGGCCACGTACTCGGGAAAACGGGTGTGGTAGCTGGTGGTGAACAGCCGGCCGCGCTTGCGGCAGTAGCGCCGCGTCGCCCAGCCGATCGGTCCTTCGGTGGCGATGTGGATGTGGTCGGGGCTCGCCGCGTCGATGCGTCGCGCGACCTCCCACGGCCAAGCGAGGGCGAGACGAATCTCGGGATAGGTCGGCGTCGGCACCGACGAGAAGCCTTGCGGCGTCAGGAAGACGAACTCGACGCTCCACTCCCGCGCCGCGGCCGACATCCGCTCGAGCGTATGGACGACGCCGTTGACTTGCGGCCGCCAGGCGTCGGTCGCAATCAAGATGCGCATCAGGCCGCTTCCGCCTCCGCCTCGACCGGCTCCTTGGCGCCGCGCTTGGTCGGCGTGCTGCGATCGCGCTTGCGCTGGGCGTAGGGCGTCGACCAGCGCACGATCTCGAAGCGCCCGTCGTCGTGCTCGACGACGAAGGTGCAGGATTCGACGAAGTCGCCGGTGTTGACGTAAGTGACGCCGTCGATCTCGCGGATCGCCGCGTGATGGATGTGGCCGCACACCACCCCGTCGACGCCGCGCCGCTTCGCCTCGCCGGCGAGCTCGCGCTCGAAGGAGCCGATGAAATTGACCGCGTTCTTCACCTTGAGCTTCGCCCAGGCGGAGAACGACCAATAGCCGAAACCGAACAGGCGCCGAACGGCGTTGAAGTGGATGTTGACGAACAGCGCCGCGTCGTAGGCCCAGTCGCCGAAATAGGCGAGCCACTTGGAATGGCGCACCACCACGTCGAACTCGTCGCCGTGGGTGACGAGGTAGCGTTTGCCGTCGGCGGCGACGTGCACGGCGTTGCGCGCGATCTCGATCCCGCCGAACGACAGGCCGAAGAACTGGCGCGCGAACTCGTCGTGGTTGCCCGGCACGAGGATCATCCTCGCGCCGTGGCGCACCTTGCGCAAGAGCTTCTGGACGACGTCGTTGTGCGCCTGCGGCCAGTACCAGCCGGCCCTCAGCCGCCACCCGTCGATGATGTCGCCGACCAGAAAGATCGTCTCGGCGTCGTTGTGGCGAAGAAAGTCCAGGATCAGGTCCGCCTGGCAGCCGCGCGTGCCGAGGTGCAGGTCGGACATGAACATCGCGCGATAGCGTCGCGTCGACTCGTTGGATGCGCCCACTTCAGCCTCGTCGCTCGCGCGTTGACGTCAGGTGTCGCTTTCGATGCGCAGATTCTCATGTCGCGGCGATGACACGGCGCGAGCGCGCGAAGCGCGTTCGCGGGCGGGCGAGGCGAGCGGCTTGCGGGCGGCGAGGCGTCTTTCGGCCCGCCGCGACGTCGGCGCGAGTAGAGGACGCCGCGCGCGCAATCGCCCAATTGCGCCCGTCGCGTAGGCGCGGCGGGGCGAGCGCGGCGAGACCTGCGCGGCGCAGTCGCGAGCGGTGGACTCGTTCAAGGAGTCAAGCTAGAATAAGAACAAACAAAGTCCTTTGCGGCTAAGATCCTTGCTGCGTTATACAACGGGAGGGTGGGCAATGAAGCGGACTTTGCTCATTTCGACGGCGCTGTCGGCCGTTCTCGCACAGGGCGCTTTCGCCGCCGATCTGCCGACCAAGAAAGGCCCGCCGCCGGTGCCGGTCTACGCGCCGTTTTCGTGGACGGGCTTCTACATCGGCGCGAACGTCGGCGGCCTGTGGTCGAGCGACGGGGTCACGGATCTCGATCCTTTCTATTACGGGGAAATTCCGGGCAACAGCAACACGCTCAATCCGTCTGGCGTCGTCGGCGGCCTCCAGGCGGGCTACAATTACCAGATTCAGCAGTTCGTCCTCGGCGTCGAGGGCGACGTCGATTGGTCGAGCGCCAGCGGCAAATTCAGTTTCCCCGGCGCGCCGGCGATCGCGACGCATTCGACCAGCCTGCCGTTCTTCGCCGACCTGCGCGGGCGGGCGGGCTACGCGTTCGACCGCTTCCTGCCTTACCTGACGGGCGGCGTCGTCTTCGCCAACGTCAAGAACAATCTCGCCGATCCCGATTACGGATTTTCGTTCGGCCGCGGCGGCGAGTCGACCGGATGGACGGTCGGCGCCGGCCTCGAATATGCGATCGACAACCATTGGTCGGTCAAGGGCGAGTACCTGTACATGCAGTTCCCGGACGTGACGAAGACCTGGGACTACAACTACTCGTTCAAGTTCAAGGACTCGGCTCAGGTCGCGCGCGTCGGCCTCAACTACCGGTTCTAGCCGATGGCGGACGCGCCGACGCCGCGCGACGCGCCCCCGACCTTCGCCGACGACATCCTCTTTCAGGCGCGGCTGCGTCCGGGTCAGCCCGCCGTCATCCTGCCCGATCGGCTCGTCACCTATGCGATGATCGGGCACGGAATTCTGCGTGTCGAGGAGCGGCTGCGCGCGCTGGCGCTGCCGCCGCGCGAGGTCGTCGGCGTCGCGCTGGCGAGTCCGATCCGTCAATTGATCTTCGTCGCGGCGCTGTTCCGCCTCGGCGTCGCCAGCGTCTCGGCCGAGGCGGCGGAGAGCGTCATCGCGCTGAGGCTGCCGGCGCGCGTCTACTTCCAGGATCCCGGCGGGGCGCTGACGCCGGGCCTCACGCGCACGACGGTCGACGAGGGATGGTTCGTCGGGCCGCGGCTCACGCCGCAGGCGGCGCGCGGCTTCGCCGGCGAAAACGATCTCTGCCGCATCGAGTTGACCTCGGGGTCGACCGGCTCGCCAAAGGCGGTGTCGACGAGCGTCGCGAGCTTTCGCCGCCGGTTGGCGTCGCAATTCGCCGCCGAGAGCCTCGGCGTGCGCGGCCGCGTGCTGGTTCTGCCGCGGACCGCGGGCGGCCTCGGCTTTCGCGTCGCCGCCCGCGTGCTGGCGACCGGGGGGACGGTCGTCAGCGCCGAGTCGGCGCGCGAGGCGCTGCAGATGGCCGCCGCCTATCGGGTCGACGCGATCGTCGCCTCGGTGCAGCAGGCGCGCGACCTCGTCCGCGAGCAGCGCAACGCGCCGACGCCGTGCCCTTCGCTCGGCGCGCTGCTGATGACCGGCGCGCTGCCCACCCGCGCGCTGCTGAGCGAGGCGCGCGCGCGCCTATGCTCGCAGACCATCGTCCACTACGGCGCGACCGAGACCGGCCCCATCGCCTCGACGCCGGCCGATCTGTTGATGGAGGAGGAGGGGTCGACCGGCTATCCGCTGCCCGGCGCGACGATCGAGATCGTCGACGCGGAGGGCCGGCCGACGCCGGCGGGGACGCTCGGACGGGTTCGCGTGCGCACGGCGGCGATGGGGCAGGCGTTTCCGTCGGGCCCCGAGGACGCGCATCCCAGTCTGCGCAGCGGCTGGTTCTATCCCGGCGACCGCGGCCGCCTGACCCCGGACGGGATGCTCGTCCTCGAAGGGCGCGAATCCGAGGTGATCAATTCCGGGGGCGTCAAGCGCGCGCCGGAGCTGATCGAAGAAGTCGTCCTGCGCCATCCCAACGTCGCCGAGGCGGCCGCCTTTGGCGCGCCGGGGCCCGACGGCGTCGAGGAGATAAACCTCGCCGTGGCGACGCGGGCGCCGATCGCCGCGGAAGACCTAGTCGCTTGGTGCGGAGCGCGCGGCGTCGCGGTCGCGCGCGTCTTCGCGGTCGACGCGCTGCCGCGCACGTCGATGGGCAAGATCCGGCGCGACGAGGTGAAGAAGTCGCTCATCGGCTAGGGTCGACCGGCGCGCCCGCGCGCGCGGCCGAGCGCATAGAGGCTCGCGCCGCCGATCGCCGCCGGCGCGGCGATGGCGGCGAACGCGACCGAGAGGGAGACGCCGGTCGTCAGCGTGGCGACTCCGGCCATCGAGCCGACGATCGCGCCCAGCCGGCCCGCCGCATGCGCCCAGCCGACGCCGGTGGCGCGGCAGTCGGTGGGATAGAAGCTCGCCGCGAGCGCGTTGACGCCGATCTGACAGCCGGAGAGGCACAGGCCGGCGCCGAAGACGGTGAAGGCGGCGAGCATCGGCGAATAGGCGATCGCGCCGATCGCCGCGATAAGCGCGGCGCCGACAGCGTAGCTCGCCGCCAGAACGTAAGCCGGGTTGAACCGATCCATCAGGGCGCCGAGCAGAATTGCGCCGAGCGTCCCGCCGACCTGAAACATGCTGGCGATAATCGAGGCCGTCTTGAGCGCGGCGCCTTCGCTTTGCAGAATTAGAGGAAGCCAGCTCGACAGGAGGTAGATGGTCAGCAGGCTGACGAAGAACGTGCACCACAACATCAGCGTGCCGAAGACGAGATCGCGCGCGAACAGGCGGCCGACCGGCGCGGCGCGGTCGATGCGATCCGGCGCGTAACGCGCGCCGACGAGTTCTTCGCGACGCGCGATGCGGCGCAGCGCGGCGGCGATGCGGGGATCGCGTGGGTCGCGCAAGGCGAGAAAGCGGGCCGATTCCGGTAGCGCGGCTGCGGCGACCGGCAGCAGCGCGAGGGGAAGAACGCCGCCGAGCGTCAGCGGCGAGCGCCAGCCGCAGGCGGCGACCAGATGCGCTGAGGCGAGGCCGCCGAGCGCCGAGCCGACCGCGAAGCCGCAGTACATCGCGGCGACGAGCGCGAGGCGATGCTTCTCCGGGCAATACTCGGAGGTCAAAGTCACGCAGTTGGGCATCGCCCCGCCCATGCCCAATCCGGTCGCGAAGCGTAGCGCGATCAGCGCTCCCGGAGAGGGTGAGGCGGAGGCCGCCAGGCTCGCGACGCCGAACAGCGCGACGCAGACAATCAGGATGGTCTTGCGGCCGAAACGGTCGGACAGCGGGCCGAAGACGAGCGCGCCGCCGAGCAGCCCGAATAGACTCGCCGCGAGCAACGGCGCCAATTGCGCCGGCGTCAGCGCCCATTCGACCCGGATCGCCGGCGCGAGATATCCCATCACCGTGGCGTCGAAGCCGTCGACGGCGACGATGAGGAAGCATACGGCGACGACGACGAGCTGGAACCGCGACAGCGGGCGTCCGTCGATGAATGCGGAAACGTCGATGACTTGCGCGTTGGCCATGCGGTCTCTCGCCGACGTGCGTCGGAGGTGTCGCGGAATGCTATGCGATCGCCGCGCGGCGCGACACCGCGAAAGGCGTCGGGGCGAAGAGCGCGGCGGTTGCGCGGCCGCGGCCGCCGGCTAAGATCGCACGTCGATCGCCCGGCGCGCGAGGCGGCCGGGGGCGGATTCGGCGAGAATTGAAGGGGGCGACTATGGACAAGTCGGCGATCGTCGCTGTTCTCGCGCTTGCGGCGGGGTCGCCCGCTTTCGCCGACCAGCCGATCCGCGTCGAGGGCTGCGTCGAAGCGGGCGTCGAGGCGGGGTGCCTTGTCCTGCGCGCGACGGACGGCAAGGTCTACAACGTCACCGCGGCGAAGCCGGCCCCGGCGATCGGCGCGTACGGCGAGATCGTGGGTGCGATCAAGGACGACGCGATGTCGATTTGCATGCAAGGGTCGATCGTCAGCCCGGCGGCGTGGACGGCCAAACAGGGCGCCTGCCCGAAATAGCGAGAGCGCGTTCGGGCGGCGCGGCGCGGAGGTTCTCGTCTCATGACCGAATACGGCGCGCTCGTCCGCCGCGTCTTCATCGAAGGCTACGTCCAGGGCGTCGGCTACCGCTATTTCGCGCGGCGCGTGGCGCAGCGGCACAACGTCTCGGGCTGGGTGCGCAACCGGCGGGACGGCTCGGTCGAGGCGCTGGTGCGCGGCGCTGCGGCCGACGTCGAAGCGTTCATCGCCGAGCTGGGGCGAGGGCCTTACGGCGCCGAAGTGAGGAACATGCGCGTCGTTCCCGCAAACGACGAAGAGGGGTGGGCCGTCGGCTTCGAGGTGCGGCCGACGGCGTGAGGCGCGGGGCTTGGCGCGCTTCTAGCGCGCGAAAACCTGGTTGATGACCCGGACTTGCGATGGATGGAGCGCCAGCTTGGCGACGAAGCCGTCGCGCCGCGCGGCCAGCGCCTCGGCGCGCAAGCCTTCGAGATCGTCGACGTCGGCGAACGGCGCGTCGATCGCCGCGACCTCAGCCGCCGCCGCGCCGATCAGCGTCAGCGAACGCGCCAGCGCGAAGGCGCCGGACCAGGCGCCGTCGGGCAGACGGGTCGTCTCGGCGCCGAGGTCGGCGGCGAGCGCCTCGCTTACCCAGGCGAGGCCTGCGAGCCGGGCGCTGCAGCCGCGATAGGTCGCCAAGCCGAACAGCGCGCGCGCTCTCTCCGCGGCGAAGGCGAGAATGCGCGTCGCGCCGTCGGCGAGGCCATATTCGGCCTCGCGCACCGCGAGCTTGGCGGCAAGCCGCTGCACGCTCGCGCCGTCGCGGCATTGCGGCAGCGCGACGCCGTCGGGCGCTTCGGGCATGACCGCGTCGAGGTCGGCGTCGACCCGTCCGCTGTCGAGCGGATGGACGCCGACATAGAGGCGCGGGCGCGGCGCGCGCCGGCGCGCTTCGGCGAGGAAAACGGCGGCGCGGGCGGCGTCGGCGTCCGCGAGGTCGACGATCAGCGCGTCGGCGTCGCTCGCGAGCGCCTTGGCGAGCTTGGTCTCGTCGCCGCCGGGGAGGATCAGCAGGGAGCGCATCGAAATCAGGCCCCAACCTTGGTCGGCGCGCCGCCGACCGCGCCATTTTCGCCTTGCCGCATCGGCTCTTAATCGCACGTTTACCGTAAATCGGCGATGAAGGAGGGGACGAACGTTAGCGGCAACGCTTCGGAGCAGGACGTGACAGCGATCGAAGCCGTCGCCGGGCCGCCGTCGGCCTTGGAGGCCGGCGGGCCCAGCATTGTGCGACGATTTCTCGCCTGGGCGCAACAGGCCGACGCCGAAGGGCGCGCCGACGCCGCCAGCGCGCTGGCGCGCGCCTATCTCTATTCCGACCTCGATCCCGGCGCGCGCGCCGAGGCGACCATCGGCCTGACCGCCGTGCTCGACGACCCTTCGGCGCTGGTGCGCCGCGCGCTCGCCGAGGCGCTGGCGAGCGCCGCCGACGCGCCGCGCCACATCGTCCTGGCGCTCGCCTGCGACCAGTCGGAGGTGGCGAGCGTCATTCTCGCCCGCTCGCCGATTCTGACCGACGCGGAGCTGGTCGATTGCGCGGCGATCGGCGACGTCGCGGCCCAAACCGCGCTGGCGCAGCGGCCGCGCCTCGGGCCCGGGGTCGCCGCCGCGCTGGCGGAGATCGGCGGCCGCGAGGCCGCGCTGGCGCTGGCGGGCAACCTCGAGGCGGACCCGCCGGCGAGCGCGCTGTGGCGGGTGTTCGAGCGCTTCGGCGACGACGCGGAGACGCGCGAGGCGCTGCTCACGCGCCCTTGGCTGCCGCCGGCCCTGCGCAACGAGCTCGCCGCGGCGACGGCGCGGGCGCTCGCCGACTTCGCCGCCCGCCGCGACTGGCTCTCGCCCCAGCGCGCCCAGCGCATCGCCCGCGACGCGCGCGAGCAGGCGACGGTGACGATCCTGCGCGCGAGCGACAGCGAGGAGCGCGGCGAACTGGCGCGTCGGATGCGCGCCGCCGGGACGCTCACCGTCGCGGCGCTGATGCGCGCGCTGCTCAGCGGCGACCGCGATTTCTTCGTCGAGGCGGCGGCGGAGCTCTCTGGCCTGCCGCGGCGGCGGGTCGCCGCCTTCGCGCAGTGTCCCGAAAGCTACGGCTTCGCCGCGCTCTACGCCAAGGCGCGGCTGCCGCAGGCGTTCCTGCCCGCCTTCCGCGCCGCGCTCGCCGGAGTGGAGACGCTGCGACCGCCGCCGGGGGCGATTTCGCGCGCGCTGACCGAACAGGTTATCGCCGCTTGCGAAAGGCGCGCCGACCCCAGCCTCGCGCACGCGCTGGCGCTGCTGTGGCGGCTCGCCGCCGAAGCGGCGCGCGAAGAGGCGCGCCAGTTCGCCGCCGACGCTGCGGCGGCGCCGACCGACCCGCCGCCGCCGAGCTACGCGCCGCTGCTGATCGAGGCGGTCGCCGCCGCGCTCGACGACTTCGCCGCGCCGCCGGCGCCGGCTCTGGAAGGCGACGAAGAAGCGCCGCCGCTGCAACTGTCGCCCGACCTGCTCGCCGCGCTCGCCGAGGCGGCGTAGGGCGGTTCGCCGCTAGGCGGAATTCCCAGACGGGCCCTCATCCGGCCCTTCGGGCCACCTTCTCCCGCTTGCGGGAGAAGGGGTTAGCGGCGGCGCCTCCGCTCTCTCTCCCGCTTGCTGGAGAGGGTTGGGGCGAGGGCTAGCATATCAATAAAACCAATGTATTGCCGGCGCATCCTAATAAATCAGGCGATCTCCACGCCCGCCAGCGCGGCGCGCGTGCGCTCGATCGCGGCGACGAGCACGTCGACGCTCTGCGCGCCCGCCACGGCGAAGCGCGCGCCGAGGATGAAGAACGGCACGCCGGTGACGCCGAGCCGATGCGCCTCCTCGATGTCCTCGCGCACCGCCTCGACGTCGTCGTCGCCGGCGAGCCGCCGCTCGATCTGTGCGCCGTCGAGGCCGCAGGCTTGCGCGACCTCGGCCAGCATGGCGCGGTCGCCGACGTCGCCGCCTTCCTCGAAGTAGAGGCGGAACAAGCGGTCGACCGCCTTATCCTGGACGTTCGCCTCGGCCGCCCAGCGGATCAGCCGATGCGCGTCGAGGGTGTTGGGCGCGCGCTCGATCTTGTCGAAGGCGTAGGCGACGCCGACCTCGGCGCCGAGCGCGGTCAATTGATCGTGAATCTGCTGCAACCGCGCGTCGTCGCGGAACTTCGCCTTGAGATAGGCGCGCCGCTCCAGGCCGCCGGCGGGAATGTTCGGGTCGAGCTGAAACGGCCGCCAGCGCACGTCGAAAGCGCCGCCCGCGCGTTCGAGGGCGAGGGCGAGCCGCCGTCCGCCGAGATAGCACCAAGGGCAGACGACGTCGCTGACGACGTCGATCGCAAGCGGCTGCAGGTCCGCGGCCATCCGGTTCTCCTCGAGACAGGCGCGTCATTTGGGGACGAAGGGTCCGATCCGCCATAGCCGAACGCGGCGGCAGGGGAAAGCGGCGATCGCAACGGTGGCGCCGCGACGGCGGCGACGCTATGCAGGCGCCCGAACGTTTTCGCGAAACGCCGCCGATGACCGAATTACGCACGCTCTACCCGCCGATCGAGCCTTACGCTTCCGGCATGCTCGACGTCGGCGACGGCCATCGCCTGTATTGGGAGCGCTGCGGCCAACCCGGGGCGAAGCCCGCGGTGTTCCTGCACGGCGGACCGGGCGGCGGGATCGCCCCCGACCACCGGCGGCTGTTCGATCCCGAGCGCTACGACGTCACGCTGTTCGACCAGCGCGGCTGCGGGCGCTCGACCCCCTACGCCAGCCTGGAGGCGAACACCACCTGGGATCTGGTCGCCGACGTCGAGCGGCTGCGGCAGGCGGCGAAGGTCGACCGATGGCTGGCGTTCGGCGGCTCGTGGGGCTCGACGCTTGCGCTCGCCTACGCCGAGACTCACCCCGAGCGGGTGAGCGCGCTGGTTCTGCGCGGCGTCTACACCGTCACCAAGGCCGAGCTCGCCTGGTACTACCAGTTCGGCGTTTCCGAGATGTTTCCCGACAAGTGGGAGCGCTTCCAGGCGCCGATCCCGCCCGAGGAGCGCGGCGACATGATCGCCGCCTACCGCAAGCGCCTGACCGGCGACGATCCGATCGCGCAGATCGAGGCCGCCAAGGCGTGGAGCCTGTGGGAGGGAGAGACCATCACGCTGCTGCCCAACCCCGACTTCTCCGCCGTCCACGGCGACGGAAGCTTCGCGCTCGCCTTCGCGCGGATCGAGAACCACTACTTCAGCCATCATTGCTGGCTGGAGGAGGGCCAGTTGCTGCGCGACGCCGGCCGCTTGCGCGGGATTCCCGGCGCGATCGTCCACGGCCGCTACGACATGCCATGCCCGGCGCGCTACGCCTACGCGTTGCACAAGGCCTGGCCGGAAGCCGACTTTCATCTCGTCGAAGGCGCCGGCCACGCCTGGTCGGAGCCGGGGATCCTCGACCGGCTGATCCGCGCCACCGATCGCTTCGCCGGAAGCGACGACGGCCCGAGCGCGGCGCGCAGCCAGGATTGGCTCTACGGCGAGGACGGCCTGCCCAACTGATCGTGGTCGACGCCTTGGCTTCCCCAGGAAGCCTCAAGGCTTCGCCGGAACGCTGACGCCGATCATCGGCCCGAGGGGGGAGAAGTCGTCGTCGCGGTCGCGCTCGGGCGCGTAAAGCGACGACACCGAGCCGTCGAGGAACAGCGCGTCGGAGCAGCCAAGCGCCTCAAGGAAAAGGCGCGCGAAGGCGTAGAACGTCACCGGCCGCTCGGAGATGGCGAAGATCGCCGCGGCGCCGTCGCGCACGCAAACGCCGTTGCGGATCTTCTCCGAGGTGCCGGTTGGCAGGATCTGCGGATGAATGCGGCCGTCGATCACCAGCATCGGCCCCGACTGGGTGGCGTAGCGCGCCGGCGGCGGATTGGCGAGGAAGCGCGAGGTCTCCGTCACGCCGGCGCTTCCGTCGCCGATCCAAAACACGCCGTTGGGCTTGAGGTGGAAGTTGCTTTCGCCCTCCCGGGTGTCGGCCTTGCGCCTGCGCTTGCCGTCCTCGACGTAGAGGCCGACCGGCGACAGGTCGTCCTCGAACATGCCGGCGTTCATGGCGAAGCGCAGCGTCCGGCCGCGCGCGGCGAGCGCTTGGGCGAGCGCGGCGAAGCCGGCGTAGGGCTCGCCGTCGGCGTCCTTCCAGTAGAGGCGGATGTCGTCGCGCCGCGCGTCGAACCGGCAGACGACGTAAGGCGCGTCGCTGAAGCTCAGCGGCGCGCAGGCGTCGGCGGCGCGGGCGCCGCCCGGCGCAAGCGCAAACAAGACCGCCAGCGCCCCTGCGGCGGCGCTTCGGCGGCGCATGGAGCGGCTCGCGCGCGTCGGCGCCTCCATAGAACGGTCGAATCGGGGCATTGTAACGCCGCGGGCGCGTTCAAAGAACTTTGCCCGGATTAAGAATTCCATGGGGATCGAGCGCCGCCTTGATCTTGCGCATGAGGTCGAGCGCCGCCGGGTCCTTCGTCTCGGCGAGCAGCGCGCGCTTCAGGCGGCCGACGCCGTGCTCGGCGGCGAACGAGCCGGAGAAGCGGGCGACGACGGCGTGCACCACCGCGTTCATCGCCGTCCATTGCGCGAGGTAGGCCTCCTTGTCGGCGCCGACCGGCTGGCTGACGTTGAAGTGCAGGTTGCCGTCGCCGAGGTGGCCGAAGCACACCACCCGCGCGCCCGGCATGAACGCCTCGACCGCCGCCGTCGCCTCGGCGATGAAGGCGGGGATCGCGCCGAGCGGCGTCGAGACGTCGTGCTTGATCGAGCCGCCCTGCGGCTTTTGCGCGTCGGGCATGGTCTCGCGGATGCGCCAGAACGCTTCGCGCTGGGCGAGCGAGGCGGCGACGCTGGCGTCCTCGATCAACCCCGCTTCGAGCGCCTCGCCGAGCAGCTCGGTCAGCGCCTCGTCGAGGCCGCCGGTCGCCTGCGAGGCGATCTCGATCAGGACGTACCAGCGGTGGCGTCCGCCGAGCGGGTCGCGCGCCGCCCTGCTGTAGGCGAGCGCGAAGTCGAGGCCGATGCGCGGCAGCAGTTCGAAGGTGACGAGCTCCTGGCCGCGGCGCGCGCGCGCGAGCCGCATCAGCGCCACCGCCTTCTCCGGGTCGGCGAGGCCGACGAAGGCGACGGCGCGCGAGCGCGGCAGGGGAAACAGCTTCAGCGCCGCGGCGGTGACGATTCCCAGCGTTCCCTCGGCGCCGACGAACAGGTCCTTGAGGTCGTAGCCGGCGTTGTCCTTGCGCAGCTTGGAGAGGAGGTTGACGATCCGCCCGTCGGCGAGAACGACCTCGACGCCGAGCGTGAGGTCGCGCGCGTTGCCGTAGGCGAGCACCGCGACGCCGCCGGCGTTGGTGGAGAGATTGCCGCCGATGGTGCAGGTTCCCTCGGCGGCGAGCGACAGCGGGAACAGCCGGTCGGCGGCGAGGGCGGCCGCCTGCGCCTCGGCCAGCGTGACGCCCGCCTCGACGATCATCGCGTCGGAGGCGGCGTCGACCTCGCGCACGCGCTTCATCCGCTTCAGCGAGAGGATGATCTCGCGGCCGCTGGCGTCGGGGGTCTGGCCGCCGACCAGGCCGGTATTGCCGCCCTGCGGCGTCACCGGAACGCCCGCCGCCGAGCAATAGGCGAGGATCGCTGAGACCTCGGCGGTCGAAGCGGGGCGGATGAGCGCCAGCGCCTTGCCGTGGTAGAGGCCGCGCGGCTCCTCGAGGCTGTCGGCGAAAATCTCCGGATCGACGACCACGTGCTCGGCGCCGACGATGCGCGCGAAGGCTTCGAGAGCGGCGCTGGCGCCGATAGCTTCGTTCACCCGAGCAGTCCCTTGGGGCGGCGTTTGGCGGCTGCGCGGCGGAAGGCCGCGAGAACCTCGACATGCGGGGAAAAGCGGAACTGGTCAAGCGGCGTCGCCGGCCCGACGGCGTAGCCGCCCGCGACCAGAATGCGCGCGTCGCGCGCGAAGCTCTCGGCGTGGCAGGAGATCGCCGCGACGGCCGGGACGCGGCTGTGGCTGAGCGCGCGCGCCTGCGCCTCGGCGCCGGCGCGCGGCGGGTCGAACAGCGCGCCGTCGAAGGCGTCGAGCTCGGCGGGGCTGAGCGGCCGCTGGTAGAGGTCGCGCGTCTCCGCTTTGAGCTCGCGCAAGTTCGCCGCCGCGGCGGCGGCGCGCTTGAGCTCGCCGATCGCGGCGCCGTCGCAGTCGGCGGCGTAGACGGCGCGGCCGCGCGCGAGCCGCAGCGCGAAGGCGCCGGCGCCGCAGAACAGATCGGCGACCCGCCGCGTTCCCCGAAGCGCGGCGAGCGCGCCCTCGGCGAGCGCGCGCTCGCCGGCGGCGGTCGCCTGCAGGAAGCCGCCGGGCGGCGTCGTCGCCAAGCTCTCGCCGAACTTGACTTGCGGCGCGCGGCGCTCGATCACCGGCTCGCCGTGGACGGAGACGCGCGCGAGATCGAGCCGGTCGGCGCTGGCGACGAGCTTGCGTCGCGCAGGGGCGTCGAGCGGGCCAGCGCCGCGCAGGTCGAAGTCGAGCCCGCCAAGCGTCGCCGTCGCCTGAATGTCGAGCGGCTTGCCGAAGCCGACGAGATCGGCGGCGAGCGCGCGCGCCGCGACGACCGCGCCCGCCATCGCCGGGCCGAACAGCGGGCAGTCGTCGATCGCGATCACCTCGTGCGAGCGGGCGCGCATGAAGCCGACGCGCTGGCGGCGGTCGGCGTCGAAGCGCGCGTGGAAGGTCGCGCGCCGGCGCCCTTCGCCGTGGACGTCGACGAGCGGGCCGACTTCGGCCGCGACGCCCGCGCGCGCGAGCGCCGCGACCACCAGGCCGCGCTTCCATTCGCGGTAAAGGCGAGCGCTCATATGCTGCGCCGCGCAGCCGCCGCAGCGGCCGAAATGAGGGCAAATCGGCTCGGCGCGATCGGCGCTGGCGACGCGGACCTCGACCAGGCTCGCCCGCGCGTCCTCGATCGCGACGACGACGCGCTCGCCGGGCAGGGCGCCGGGGACCGCGAGGCCGCCTTCGGCGACCCCTTCGCCGCGCGCGTTCAACGCCAGGATCGTGGTTTCGCGCGCTTCATCCATTCCGCGCGGCATATAGGAATTCGCGCGCGCCGTCGCCGCCGGCGATCGGCGAGGGGATGAGGCCGAGGCTGGTCCAGCCGAGGTCCTCGACGCAGCGGCGCACCGCCTCGCACGCCGCGGCGTGCGCCGCCGGGTCTTTGACGTGGCCCTTGACCAGGCTCGCGCGGTCCGACTCGAACTGCGGCTTGACCAGGCTGACCAGCCAAGCGGGCCGGTCGGCGAGCCGAAGCGCGGCCGGCAGCGCCAGCCGTTGCGAGATGAAGCTGACGTCGCAGACGATCGCCTGCGGCTGGCCGGCGAGCTCTCGCGTGAGCCGGCGCGCGTCGAGCCCCTCGCGATGGGTCACGCGCGAATCGGCGGCGAGGCGCGGGTGGAGCTGGCCGTGGCCGACGTCGACGCTGACGACCGAGCGCGCGCCGCGGGCGAGCAGGACGTCGGTGAAGCCGCCGGTCGAGGCGCCGATGTCGAGGCAGGCGAGCCCGAGCGGGTCGAGGGCGAAAGCGTCGAGCGCCGCCGCGAGCTTGACGCCGCCGCGCGACACCCAGGGATGCGGCTCGGCGGCGGCGATCTCGGCGTCGGGCGCGAGCGCCGCGGAAGCTTTGCGCACCGCGATTCCGTCGGCGCTCACCAGGCCGGCGGAGATCGCCGCCTGCGCGCGCGCGCGGCTGGCGAAGAATCCGCGTTCGACCAGGAGCGCGTCGGCGCGCTTGCGCATGCGGGCGTCCCCAAAAGGGGCGTGGATCAGAGCTGGGCGTAACGCTTGCGGGCGAGAATGAACAGGCGCGGGTAGAGGAACAACAGAGCGCCGTCGCGCTCGATCGGGTAGGCTTCGGCGAGCTCGCTCATGTAGCGCTCGAGGAACTGCTCGCGCTCGCGTTCGTCGAGCGGATCGAGAAACGGCCTCAGCGCGCCGCCGCGGAACCAGTCGACCACCGCGTCGACGCCGGCCAAGGGGTGGACATAGGTGGTCTGCCAGATGTCGACGCGGGTCGCCAGCGGCTTCAGCCAGTTGTAGTAGTCGACGTGGGTGCCGATGACCGCGCGGGTCTTGGCGATCGGCGCCAGCCGGTCGACCCACGGCCCGTCGGCGGCGATCAGGCGCATCAGCACGTGGCTCGGCTCGTGGCGATTGTCGGGCATCTGCACCGCCAGCGCGCCGTCCTCGGCGAGATAGGCCATCAGGCGGGGAAACAGGCTCTCGTGGTTGGGCAGCCATTGCAGCGACGCGTTGGCGAAGATGAGGTCGGGCCGGCGCCGCGGCCGCCATTCGCTGACGTCGGCCTGCGCGAAGCGGGTGTTGGGCAGGCGGCGGCGCGCCTCGGCGAGCATCGGCTCGGAATTGCCGACCGCGATGATCTCCGCCTTCGGGAAGCGCTGGGCGAGCATCGCCGTGGTCGAGCCGGGGCCGCAACCGAAATCGACGATCCGCCGCGGCTCGAAATCGACCCGCGCCAGCAGATCGTGCGCCGGCTGGGCGCGCTCGGCCTCGTATTTGAAATAGACCGACGGGTCCCACTCGCTCGTCGGACTTTCCGAGATATCCACTTCCGCGACGCGGCGCGCGTCCGCCATGGGCAATTTTCCCCTCGTCGCTCCACTCTCGGCGCTTGGCCGCGCCGCGCGGGAACTGTCATGCGAATGAAGCGCTTTGATGGCCCGCGTCGTCAAGCGCCGCGCGCGCCTTTTTAACCGCCGCGCGCGCCCACGGCGCTTTCACGTCAGGCGCCATCCTGCTGGAAATAAAGAGATGATGCCCCGCTGAGGCGACGGCGCCGCGCGGGCGCCGAGGCGCTTGACGCGGCCTTCGAATCTCGCCGCGATTGCGATTCGGGCGGCTCTCGCCTAAGCGAAGACTTCTCCCTTTTGCGCGAGTCGCCCGACCCATGGCCGAAACCGCGAAGTCCTTAAACCCTCCCGCCTTCGCCCACGACAAGCTGCTGATCGTCGATTTCGGCAGCCAGGTGACGCAGCTCATCGCGCGGCGGGTGCGCGAGGCGGGCGTCTATTGCGAGATCGCGCCGTTCCAGAGCGCTGAAGCCGCCTTCGCGGCGATGAAGCCGAAGGCGGTGATCCTCTCCGGCGGCCCGGCCTCGGTGCCCGACGAGGGATCCCCGCGCGCGCCGCAGGCGATCTTTTCGTCCGGCGCGCCGGTGCTCGGCATCTGCTACGGCCAGATGACCATGGCCGAGCAGCTCGGCGGCGCGGTCGAGAGCGGGCACCACCGCGAGTTCGGCCGCGCCGAGGTCGCGGTCGGCGCGGAAAGCCCGCTGATCGACGGGGTGTGGAAGCCCGGCGAGCGCCATACGGTGTGGATGAGCCACGGCGACCGCATCACCAAGCTGCCGCCCGGCTTCGCGCGCGTGGCGACTTCCGAGAACGCGCCCTTCGCCCTCATCGCCGACGAGAAGCGCCGCTACTACGGCCTGATGTTCCACCCCGAGGTGGTCCACACCCCCGACGGCGCGAAGCTCATCGCCAACTTCGTCCACAAGGTCGCCGGGATGAAGAGCGACTGGAGCATGGCCGCCTTCCGCGCCGAGGCGCGCGAGGCGATCCGGCGAAGAGTGGGGAAGGGCCGGGTGATCTGCGGCCTTTCCGGCGGCGTCGATTCGGCGGTCGCCGCGGTGCTGATCCACGAGGCGGTCGGCGACCAGCTCACCTGCGTGTTCGTCGACCACGGCCTGATGCGCGCGGGCGAGGGGGCGGAGGTGGTCCGGCTGTTCCGCGAGCACTTCAACATCCCGCTCATCCACGTCGGCGCCGAAGCGGCGTTCCTCGCCGCGCTCCACGGCCTCGCCGAGCCCGAGCAGAAGCGCAAGGCGATCGGCCGGCTGTTCATCGAGACTTTCGAGCGCGAGGCGAAGAAAATCGCCGCCGACGGCCGCGGGCCGGTGGAATTCCTCGGCCAGGGCACGCTCTACCCCGACGTGATCGAGTCGGTCTCGTTCTCCGGCGGCCCGTCGGTGACGATCAAGTCGCACCACAACGTCGGCGGCCTGCCCGAGCGCATGAACATGAAGCTGGTCGAGCCTTTGCGCGAGCTTTTTAAGGACGAGGTTCGCGCGCTCGGGCGCGAGCTCGGCCTGCCCGAGCGCTTCGTCGGCCGCCACCCGTTCCCCGGCCCCGGCCTGGCGATCCGCGTCCCCGGCGCGGTCAGCCGCGAAAAACTCGACGTGCTGCGCCAGGCCGACGCCATCTACCTCGAGGAAATCCGCGCCGCTGGGCTCTACGACCAGATCTGGCAGGCCTTCGCGGTGCTGCTGCCGGTGCGCACGGTCGGGGTGATGGGCGACGGGCGCAGCTACGACCACGTCTGCGCGCTGCGCGCGGTGACCTCCTCCGACGGCATGACCGCCGACTTCTACCCCTTCGACATGGGGTTTTTGGGCCGCTGCGCGACGCGGATCATCAACGAGGTGAAGGGGATCAACCGGGTGGTCTACGACGTGACCTCGAAGCCGCCGGGGACGATCGAGTGGGAGTAGGGGGGACGGTGCGGGTGGCGTTGAGAGACGCCACGGGATCGGCTCCCGCCCTCGCCCTGAGGCGCCGCGAAGCGGCCTCCATGGACGCTCTGGAGGGCGTGGTGCCTCTCTTCATCGATGGCGCTCGCTCTAATCGCTGTAGTCCAAATCAGGTTCGTCGGAAACCGGGTAGAAACGTTGACGCTCCGGTTTGAGAATTCGAAGGAATGCGGTTCTTCTCTGCGTGCCAATTTCATCGACATACAGCAATTGTCCTGTGAGTATAGTTTCAGCGTCCCGCTTCTCTACAAATTTGCAGTCGTAGGCGGTTGGGGATTACGGGATTACGGTGACACGTGCATAATTCCCTATTTGCGCGTCGCCCGTCCCCGCGGAACGCGCCTCGCCGTCGAGCTCTTGCAGAGCCCACTTTTCCAAACCGCTGCGGCTGTCAAGGATCGCCTGCGGCGACCGCCGACGGCGGCGCGCCTGAAGGGCGCGTCCTTGACAGCCGCAGCGGTTTGGAAGTTTCGCCGCCAAGAGCTCGACGGCGAGGCGCGTTCCGCTTCTGTCGCCCGCCGAGTCAGCCGAACTCGGGGCCAGGCGCGCCGCGGCGTTTGAGCCGGGTCAGACGATCGCTGTCATCGCGAGCGAAGCGACGCGATCCAGGAGGCGTCGGATCGAACCGCGCGCCCCTGGATCGCGTCGTCGCTACGCTCTTCGCGATGACGGCCTCACATCATGGGAACAGGACTGAGGCGAGGCGGCCTTGACCGTGATGACGGCGGGGCGCGTTCCGCGCCTTTCGACCCCTGCGGGCGCGGCGGGTTCGGCCCCTTCTCCGGTTTCGCCGGGGACGGCGCGGCGCAATCCGCCGCTCTCGCTCCTTGCGCCGCGTGGGCGAGGGGGCCCGCCGCCGCTCCGCCGCCGCTCAGCTCTGGATCGGCCGCAGCGCGGCCTCGAGCGCGTGCAGCCGCGCCAGGCCCGCGGCGTCGGACTTGCCGAACGGCTCCTCGCATAAGGTGACCAGCGCGGCGCCGTCGTCGAGCGCCTGGACCTCGACGTCTGCCGGGTATTTCGCGCGCGCGGCGAGATCGGGCGGCAGGTAGGTGATCCAACCGACGGGGGGTCTGAGCTGTCGCTCGCCTGCGGCCCACGTCGGGTCAGAGATCTTGGGTGGGCTGTAGAAGGAAGACATCGCGCACATTTCTGCGGGATTCCATACTTCGCGCGCAAACTTCATCAGCGGCCTCAGTTCTGACGCGCGCCACGGCCGTCCGGTCGACGGACGCAAGTCGGAGAGCCGCATGGCGATGCCATTGGGATGAACGGAGGCGTGCCGGCCGAAGGCGCCTATCGTGCAGCGCGTATCGGCGTAGCTCGACTTGCGAAAATCATAGGGGGTCGGCCCCGCGTGGCCGCCCCAGATGTAGCTTCCCAATTCCGGCCAAGGGTCAGGGGGAATGTCATATCGATAGACATTGTCGATCAGGAGCTGCTTCGCGTCAGACTCGCCGAGCGGGACAGGAACCGTCTCTTGTCTGGTTTTCGGCGAATTCAGCCAACTCTGATAGATCGGGTCGAAGCTCGGCAGGCCGCTAACAAAGCGCGCGAGGCGGCGGGCGTCGTCGGCTTGCAAAGGGTCGCGCGATTCCCACCACAAATTGAGTTTCAATTCGGTCATTACAGACCTCGGATCGGTTCGGGTCGTACTCGACGAACAGGTTTGGAAAGTGATTGTCGTCTGCGATTTTCTTCAGTCCCCGATAGACCTTCTCGATTTGGACGTGCCAGAAAACCACCCGGCCCACCGCAGCCGCGGCGTCCGATTGTCTTCGCGTCTGAATTACGGAGTCATTTTCAGGGTACACCCAGCCATTCAGGTCATCGTTGGCGTCAAACAGATGCTCGTTGTTCGCTTTGGCTTCTTTCAGGAACCCCGTTTCTGGAGCGCAGCCGTCGAATCGGACGGTCCCGATGAAGATCGCCCAGCCATACGGCAGTCCGCTGACGTATTCCTGATAAGCGATCGAATTGGCCGACTTCGTCGTCTTTGGCTCTTTCATCGGGTCAGGGCAGAGCTTGGGCTCGTTGTCATTGGCGATCGGCGCGGCGACCGGCTCGCCGTCCTTGCGGCGCAGCTCCGCGACCGCGCGGTCGAGGGCGCTATTCGTCGCGACCAGCGTTTGTCGTCGATCCGGACCGCCGACCACTCTGGCGACGGCGTGGCCGCCGCTGTCGTAAACGAAGAAGCCATTCGGCGCTGCGCGTCCGACTGCGAGCGTTCGCCATTGGCCGTCGACGAGGACCTTGAGCGTCACCGCGGTTGCGGTTTCGTCGTGCGCCCATCGGTAGGCGACGTCGGGACGGCCGGGAATGCGGCCTTCTTCGACAAGCCGGTTGTCGCTGGGGATGAAGATCGCGCCGAACAGGATCGTCGGAACGGAAACGCGGGCGGCCAACGTCACGAGACCGCGCAAGGCGATCGCGGGCAGGTCTTCGGCGAGCAGTGAGCCGGCGGCGGCCGCCGGCAGAGGGGGACGAAAGGCGCGCTCTGCGCCGCCGCGCGAGGTCTCGCCGGCCGCTCGACTCGGGCCGGTTTTCGGCCCGTCGGTTCCCGATTCCCCCGACGTCGGCGCGAACCAACCGGGATTGGGCGGCGCGCCGGCGCGCGGATGCTTGTCCTCCCAATCGGCGTCCGCCTTTAGCAGGTCGCCGTCGGCGAGCTCGTAGGCGAGACGCCGCCGCTTCTCCAACCCGTCGGGTTCGGCGTCTGCGGACGGGGGAGGGTCGGGAAGCTGCAGTCGCAACGCGGCGATCTGGGCGCGCGCAAGTTCGCTGTTGTTCAACGCGCCGGCGACCGCGTCGATGCCTCCGCGCTTGCGTCCGAGATCGAGCGGAAAGTCGTAACGTTTGGAGAGTTGGCGGTTCAGATCGCCTTCGTCGCGCCTCGTCCAGCCGCCCTTTGCGCCGCGCGCCAGCAGCGCGACGCCGCCAACCCGCAACCCGTTCGCGTCGCACTCAACCCCGCCGGCGCGCAGCCGGAAGAAGCGCACGAACGACAGATCGCTCATCTCTTGCTCCGCTGATTTTCTGAAATTCGGTAGAACATAAAGCGAACAATTTGGCAATCGTTATGACGCGGGTCTCTCGCGTCGCTTCGTCGCAGCGGACAGGCGCCGCCGCGCCCAGCTCATATCTTCGTTTTGTTCGGTGCACCGTTTCCGTTCGTAAAATCAAACGGTCGGCGGGGCCGGACCGCTCTCGCCCCGAGGCTGACGGTATTCTTCCCAACGGCGCGCGCCCGTGGCCGGTCGATCGGCCTATGAAATCGACCAATCGATGCCAATAGATAGTGAAACTCGGCAGATCGGGGACAGCCGAAATCTCTCTTTGAAATCAAGAGCGCGACTTTCTGACGATCGGGCGCGCGGTGTTTGACGAGGCACTGAAGAATTTTGCTTATGAATTTCAATGCGTTATGATGAAGCAAAACAATAGACTGGGAGTGAGCGGATCGGATAGGTTAGAGGACCATGGAGGGAAATAGCGTAGGAAAGGTAGTGGCTTACAGGGGGCTTCGTTGATGATCGAAGACGTATTGTCAATCGAGAAACGCTTTCTTGTAAACCATTGACGTTTCGCGGTGCGGCTTCGGAGCTACCGTTGATCGGCACGGCCAGCGGGACACTTCGGCGGTCATTCTGACGGCGCCGTCCGAACCGCAATGGATCGCGTGGGTGAATACTGTCATTTTGTAGCGCCGGGCATGACGGTAGTTTTTCAAGCGGCATTTTCCGGCAGCGTCAACCAAATAATTCAATGCATTGACGTTGGTTGCGGAGAACGGCGTCGGCGCAAAAGTCGCCGGCTCAGTCATCCTGATTTTCAGACGGTCAATCTCCTGCGGTTTCTAAAATCCTTGACAAAGGAACAAAACACGAACATCATGACGCTCGGTTGGAGATCGCTTCCGGATGAACCTCCCGTTGGTCACGATTTTCCGGCTTCTCCCGCGCGGCGAAGGCGGGCTCGCCTGCGACAAGTCGGGCGTCGCGCTGGGGGCGGCGGAACTCGTGCGCGTCGGCGCAGACGGCGGCGGGCGGCGGCGCTACGAGACTGCGCCGCTGCAGGCGCTCGGGGGTGTCTTGAGCGCTGCCTATGGACCTCAGCCCGAATCAGCCGTTCTTCGCCTTCACCGCGGGCTCAGCCGCGCCGCCGCCGCGCTGGAGGCCGGCGATCTCTGTCTTGCCGGCATCGAGACCGTCTTGCTCAGGCTGCCGGACCTGACGCGCCCGGCGCTGGACAAGCTGGCCGAAGTCGCGAAGCTGGAGAAATGGGGAACAGCTTGGCAAAATCAGCCGCGCCTCCCTGCGGGCCAAACGGGCGGCGGTCAGTGGACAACGACAGGAGACGCAGGCGGCGCGCCGGCGGTTGGCGCCAATCCCGCGGCGGCGGGCCGCGCTCAAGTTCCCGGTCACGGCCAACAGCCCCGCCTGCCGCTCGACGACGGCGTATACCGACCCGGGAGCGATGACGCGCACGTCATCCTGACCGGCGGCGCGGAGGAAGAAGAGCCCTCGCGCGGATCGAACGGGCCGCCGGACGATTATACGCGTCTCGAAGACGTGTTTCCTGGCCTGAGCAACGCGCCCGGCCTGGCGATTCCCTTGGCGCCCATCGACGGCTTTCTCGGCGTCAGCGCCCTTGCCGACGAGGCCAATCTTGAAGCGACGACGGTGCAATATCGGCAACTGATCGCGGACATTAAGAGGGTCGACCCGGCGTTCGCGGACCAGGAACTGTTGCCGTCAGGCGGGATCGCCGGGCTCGGCTGGCAAGGCCGCACGAACCTGATTAACAGCCTGCGCATGCAGCGCGCCGCCGATTATTATCGCATCCTCGGCGATGCCGGGCCGCTTCAAGTCGAGACGCTGCGGTTTCTGCAAGACGCCGTCGACGCGGCCTATGCAAACGCCGTCAGCGAAGCCGACTCCGCCCGGCTTCAGCCGCGGCTGTCGCGAGCGGAAGCCGTCGGCAGCCGGGTTGATCTCGTCGTTCGGCAGCGTCTCATAGCCCTATTTGATTCATACGGTATCGGTTATGGACCGGGCGAGGACGTGACGATCAACAACCGCAACTACGAAACCACAGACAATGACAGCCGGTATCGGATTCCGGACGCCAGACTCGGCGACGTCGCATTCGACTGGTCGCTTTCAGCGAAGACGATCAGCTCGCCGCAGATCCGCGGCTTCTTCCGCGCCGATTGCCAGCCGCGCGCTGTGATCATTATTCGGCCGAGCCAACTCGGCCGCGACAGCGCCTACTTGATACCCCGACCCCACGAAACTCTGTTGTGAGGGCTCCCGATGAAACCTGGAAAAATGCATGCTCCGCAAGACATTCAGGAAATATTGGTCCTTCTTAGCTGGATTCTGCTTGAATCGCCGCAATTTATAGAGAAGAGCGGCTATTTTCAGTCGATGAGCGTCGACTATGTGTTTGGTCGATTGAAGGAGGGGCTCGGCAACATCCGGGAAACGCTCGGCGAGCAACGCTACCAGGAACTGATGCGCATGTCCGACCGGATGCAAGCGCATTTCGAAGCCGACCCAGAAAGTAAGACGGGCGAAACCAGGAAGGGGCGCGACATTGTCTATGACATGGAGGACATTCTGAGACAGGTTCGAGGAAATTCATGAGGCGCAGACTGCTTCCGTTGCGCCCGCTTCGAACCAATGACGCGCCGCCGTTTGCGATGATCAGTCCTGGGCGCTTGCTTCGATCCCACGGCGTCGTCGATGATCCGTTCAGCCCGCAGGAACCCGGGAGGCTTTGACGTTAGGACGGCGACGGGAACGGCGAAGTCAGCAGGCTCGACCGCGGTTTTCCTTTCACGCTGGCCGCTGACAGCCGAGGGACTCGCGCAAGGCCGGCGAACGTCCGGACTTGGCGCGCGGCCGGCTGACGGTATTCCTCCGACCGACGCGCACCCCGCTTGCCGCTCACTCGACGCGAGAAACCGGCCAATCGATGCCGATAGTCGTTGAAAACGGGCAGATCGCGAATCGCCGAAATCTCCCTTTGAAATCAAGAGCGCGACTTTTTGACGATCGGGCGCACGGCGTTTGAGTATGCATCTCAGAAATTTGCTTTTGAATCTCAATGTGTTACGATAACTCAAAATCATAGAGTGGGAGTAGGGAGGAGGGGTCGTTCTTCGGCGAGGGGGCGCGGAAACAAGAGGGTGGGTGGTGGATTTGCGCGCAGTGATCATCGTTCGTCCGAGCCAGCTTGGCGGCGCCTACTTGCTTCCGCGGCCAACCGATGCTTGGCTCTATCCTTGGCTATAGAGGCGACACATGAAGCCAGCGACGATGTACGTCCCGCAGAACATCCCGGACCTTTTGGACCTATTGACCTCAATGCTGTTGTCAGCTCCGAACTTTTCGGACAAGACCGGACATTTACCGTTCCTCAATTTGGATTATGTTTTCCAAGAACTGCATGCCGGGCTCGCCCAAAACAGGCAGATCCTCGGAGAGGAGCGTTATCAGCAGCTTATGCAAATGTCGGAACGAATGCGGGCGCTGTTCGAGGCAGATCCCGAAGATAAGACGGGCGAAACATCGAAGGGCTGCAAGATCATCCATGAGATGGAGGACCTACTGAGACAGGTCCGGCGAAAACCCTAATCCGCCGACCGCTTCCGTCGCGCTTTTTCGATCCCGCGGCGCCGCGTCCTCGTCGGCGATGATCAGTCCTGGACGCAGGAACCGGACAAGCTTTGATCGACCTCGCGGGATTTCGTTGAAATGTGCATAATAGCCAATGAGCGCCTCGGCCCGCCCCGGCGGAACGGACCTCGCCGTCGAGCTCTTGGAGAGCGCACTCCTCCAAACCGGAGCGGCTGTCAACGAGCGCCTTCGACGACCGCCCCACCCCGCGGCGCGCCCCACAGGGCGTTCGAAGAACGCCCGTTCTTGCGAACGGGCGATGGAGCGCGTCATTGACGGCCGCTCCGGTTTGGGATTTTCGCCGCCAAGAGCTCGCCGGCGAGGTCCGTTTCGCTTGGTCCGCGCGGCGCGCCGCCGCCGCGAGCGCGCGGAGCCGGCGGCGACCGTAGGCGACCGCAGGGGGCCGGATCGTCGGCGCCTCCGCGCCGGTCTCACGCCGCGCCGCGGATCGGGCTGACGACCCGAACGGGGGCGAAGTTGCGCTCGTCGGCGGCGGCGACGCGGTCGTCGGCCTCGGCGATCGCCGCGACGATCGCATCGAGGGCGGCTTGGGCGGCCGGCCCTTCGCCCCGCCGTCCGCCGTCGGCCGCGCTCTCGATGGGCGGCCTCGTCGTCGAAGGCGAGCGCGCGGCCGGCGAACGCGTGGTATGATGATCGATCCGCTCGGAACGGAGGCGGGCATGGAAAAACTGCCGCTCGGCAGGGCGTTCACGCTGATCGAGCCGGGGCCCGTCGTCCTGGTGACGACCAACGACGGTCACAAAGACAATGTAATGACGATAAGCTGGACGATGGTGACGGACTTTTCGCCGTCATTCGCCCTGACCACCGGCGCTTGGAACTATTCTTACGCCGCCCTTCGGGAGACGAAGGAGTGCGTGATCGCGATTCCCACCGTGGACCTGATCGACACGGTCGTCGGCGTCGGCGCCTGCTCCGGACAAGACACGGACAAGTTTGAGAAGTTCTCGCTCACCCGGGTGAAGGCCGAGCGGGTTCGGGCGCCGCTGATCAAGGAGTGTCTGGCGAACGTCGAATGTCGGGTCGTCGAGATCATCGATCGCCACAACATCGTCGCGCTCGAAGGCGTCGCCGCCTATTTCGACAGCGCCCGCAAAGAGAAAAGGACGATCCACGCCGTCGGCGACGGCATGTTTGTCGCCGATGGGCGCAAGATCGACCGGAGAACGATGATGCGGTCGAAACTCCCCAGCGGAATATAGTCGTTCGGATTACGCGATTGGAATTAGAATTGCGGAAATTACGAAGTACGGTGACGATGAGCTAAATCGCAATTCGGCGACGCTGCGCAGCCGCCTCCGCCCGCGTCACGCCGTTTTGCGGATTGGGTCGTCGATCCGAACGCCGTCAAAATCGCGCGTCATCGGGCGCTGCGACGCCGTCGTCAGCCTCGGCGATTGGGGCGATGATGGGGTAGGGCGACAGCCTACTCGACCGCCGGCTTATGCCCCTTCCGAAGCTTCGCCCGCCCCGGCGCAACGGACTTCGCCGTCGAGCGTGTCGGCCCGCGCTGGCCTCGGCGCCAGCCCTTCACGGATGGCTTGGAGGCGATTATGCGCGAGAGGAACGCGAACTCAAGGATGCGTGAAGCGCGCCGTCTGCGGCGGCGACCGCGATGCGGTCGTCCTTGACTTCGCATTCCTCTCGCGCTCCGCTCCGCCAAGCCAACCATGAAAGAATCCGCCTCCGTCCGTTTGCGGCGCGCTCGATCTATGGAGATTTGAGCGCTGCGGGTGGCGAGCTTGGCAAGGGTGGCGATCGGCGGACGAGGCTCGCGGCTTGAGATTGCGGCGGCGGCGTGCGCCAGGGCCTTTGTCAAGGCGCCGGCAGGGCGGCGGAGCGCGTCATGGGACGCGCCGATCGGGCGATTGCGCGTTGACGCGCGCCCGCGACATTTCAGTAAAACGATGGCCGTCGGTGGATTTGTCGTAATATCGAGGACGCGCTAAAACGACCTTGGTTCTTAAGGGGAGCAAAACATGGAAGTCAAAGACGCAACCCTTTTGTACACATTGGCTGGCCTGATGATCACGTTCGCGGGGTTCTCGGCGCTGTTGTTGGCCCTCCGACCGGCCGCTGGAGCGAGGTTGTCCCTGCTTGACCGATACCTTGCAAAAACGGTCATGACGTACATTTTCGTATTGACGGCGGGGGCGCTGCTGCCGGCGCTGCTTGCGCTCTACGACATTCAGGAAGAGTGGATTTGGCGAGGCTCTGGCGTGCTTTTCGCACTACCGATGCTGTCTCTTCAGGTCACCTATCCGCGCCGACGCCGCAAGGTGGTCGGCAAAGGACCGCCGCCCGCAATATTCGCGGTCTTCGTTGTCTTGGGCTCCGCTGTGACGCTGGCGATGCTTGGCTACATTTTAGCAGGCCTCCCATACAGCGCCGCAGCCTACGTCACGGCGTTGACGATCGACTTCTTTACGGTCATTTTCGGCTACTTGAGTGCGCTCGATATCGTAATGCAACAACCCATGGAAGCATCGGAGCGGCCGGCGCCGCGCTAGCTCCGAGTCCTAGAGCGTCCTGTGTTTGGGTTGAATCGGGGCGGGATTCCCGAATCGGCGCGTTTTTGATCCAACCTACTGGTAGCGCGGAGGCCAGGATTGCGGTGAGGCGTGGACAATATCCAATTTGTGCGTCGACCTCGCCCCCGCGGAACGGACCTCGCCGTCGAGCTCTTGGAGAGCCCGCTCATCCAAACCGGAGCGGCTGTCAAGGATCGCCTGCGGCGACCGCCTCGCGGCGGCGCGCCCCATAGGGCGTTCGCAGAACGCCCGCTCATGCCGGCGCTCGACGGCGGCGATCGCCCGCTCGGCGATTGAAAATCGGACCCGCGTGGCCAAGTGGGTGTTTCGGTTCGAAAGGTTTGGATTTGCGCGGCTGATTTCGCCGGGCGGCGTCGAGCGGCTTGGCTCAACGGCGAGGTTCGGCGGAGGGTTTGACGCCATGGCTGGACGCCGGCGGCCGGCGCGCCGCGCTTCGCCGAATGGGATCGACCTGGCGGCGGCGAAAAACTCGCAAGCGGGCTCGGGTGGAAATGGCTGCGATCATCGCACTGGTTTGCTTCGTCGCCGCCTGTTTCCTCGCGGCGCTGACGGGCGCGTGGTTTCGTCCCGGCGAATGGTACGAGCGCTTGCAGAAGCCGTCATGGCGGCCGCCGAACCGGCTTTTCGCGCCGGTATGGACCGCCCTCTATCTGATGATGGCGCTCGCCGGGTGGCTCATCTGGCGGCAAGCCGGCTTCGCGGGCGCCGGCTGGCCCTTGGCGGCCTATGCTGTGCAGCTCGTTCTCAACGCCGCGTGGACGCCGCTCTTCTTCGGCCTGCGCCGCCCCGATCTCGGCTTCGTCGACATCGTTCTGCTCTGGCTGTCGATCGTCGCGACCCTCGTGCTGTTCGCCCCGATCAGCGTCGTCGCTGCGTTGCTGCTCGTTCCCTACCTGGCGTGGGTCGCCTTCGCCGGCGCGCTGAATTTCGCCGTGTGGCGTCTGAATTCGGCGGTCTCGCCGCAACAGCGGCGATGACAGGGCGCTCAATCTCGAATTCGACCATGCCGAGCGGCCGCCTCCGCCCGCCTCGCGCCTTTGCGGCGACGATGGGTTAGAGCGGGTAGACGCGCAGCGACTTCACATACATGGCGTGGCCGGCGGGATTGGCGGGGATTTTGCCGGCGAACGGGGCGAGCGCGGTGGAAAAGCGGATGTCCGCCGGCTTGGCGATCGCGCCACGGGTCGCCATCGCCGCGACCGGCTCGCCGTCGACCGCGAAAATGATGTCGGTCGGAGTCCAAAGCACGCCGAAATCGTGGAACGCCTTGGAGAAGTCGCCGCTGAGCTTGCTGTCGAAGCCGACCGCGGTTCCCGCGCTGGTCGCCCAAGAATGAACGGTCATGTGGAGGTCGTTGGGATAATGGACCTCCGCGACGTCGATCTCGAACGCCCCTTCGCTCACCAGCCAGAAGGCGTTGTTGAGACCGCTGATGTCGGCCGCCTTGATCGTGGCTTCAAAGAAGCCGTACGTCCGCTTCGACTTTCTGATCAGGAAGCCCGTCGACCATTGGGCGCGGCACGTCGTCGCCGCGAGCGTCCGCAGCTCGAGGCCCGCCGGGCCCGCCACGACATTCTGCGGCTGGCGGCAGGACTTCAGGTCCGAGCGGTCGTCCGATTGCAGCGCCCATTGGGATTGCAGCTCGGTCGGATCGGCGAAGTTCGTCTCCAGCGCCGGCGTCTTGCGCCCGGAACGATAGCTGGCGATCAGCGCTCGGTCGGCGGCGGCGACGGGCCGGCGCACGCCCCAGGGCTGGTCGGGATTGCCCCACGTCGCCGGGCTCATCTCGGCGGCGGCGAGCGGCGGGGCCGCTGACCATAGGCCGACGGCCAGGCCGATGGCGAGGACCGTCGATCGTTGGAAAGCGCAACGCATGTTCGATCTCCCTGCCAGCGTCTTCGCCTCTGGCTTAGCGCCAACTTGCCCGCTTCCGCCGCGGCGGCGGAGGCGGCGGCGCCGATCCCTTCTCGCGTGCGAGAGAGCGCCGCCCGGAGGGCCCGGATGCCGCCGCCGCCCCGCCGCCTCAGGCGGCGTAGTCGACGTATCCGTGGTTTCCCTGGCTGTACCAGGTGGCCATGTCGTCCTTGGCGAGCGGGCGGCCCTCTTTCAGGCGGCGCGGCAGATCGGCGTTGGCGATGAAGGGCCGGCCGAACGAGACGGCGTCGGCGACGCCCGAGTCGAGCGCGGCCTCGGCGCGCGCGAGCGTGAAGTCAGAGTTGAGAATCAGCGGCCCCTTGAAGCACGGCCGAAGCTCGGGCGACAGCGGCGGCAGGTAGCCGACGCCGAAGGTGCCGTCGAACGGCGGCTCGCGCAGCTCGACGTGGGCGACGCCGATCGCCGAAAGCGTCTCCAGCGCTGCGGCGAACAGCGGCAGCGGATCGCTGTCGCGCACGCCCTGCGACTCGGTGTTGGGCGAGAGGCGGACGCCGGTTCGGTCGCCGCCGACGGCGTCGACCACGCTCTGGCTCACTTCCCTGAGCAGCCGCGCGCGGTTCTTGATCGACCCGCCGTAGGCGTCGTCGCGGAAGTTGGCGCCGTCGCGCAGGAACTGGTCGATCAGATAGCCGTTGGCGGCGTGGATCTGCACCCCGTCGAAGCCGGCTTCGATGGCGTTGCGGGCGGCGCGCGCGTAGTCGGCCAACAGGCCGGGAACCTCGTCCGCGCGCAGCGGGCGCGCCTCGGCGTAGGGCTGCTTGCCGTCATAGGTGTGGGCGTGGCCGGGCGCGGCGGTGGCCGAGGCGGACACCGGCTTCGCGCCGTCGAGGAAGCTTGGATGGACGATGCGTCCCATGTGCCAGAGCTGGGCGACGATGCGGCCGCCCGCCGCGTGCAGGGCCTCGACCACCTTGCGCCAGCCGGCGACCTGCTCGGTCGTCCACAAGCCGGTGGCGTAGGGCCAGCCAAGGCCCTGGCGGGAAATCCCGATCGCTTCGCTGACGATCAGGCCGGCCGAGGCGCGCTGCGCATAGTACTCGGCCATGACCGGCGTCGGGACGTGCTCGCGCGTCCCGCGGGCGCGGGTCATCGGGGCCATCACGATGCGGTTCGGCGCCTTGATCGCGCCAAGTTGAATGGGATCGAACAGAGTGGGCATGGGCTCTCCGCTTGGGATCGATGGACCGGCGTCGCGCCGGCGTCGCGGCGGATATGGCGAGGGGGGGCCGTCATACCAAGCGTCCACCGCCGCCGGCGCGCGATTTCGCCGCAGATGAGGCCGCGGCGCAACAGAACTGCGCCGCCGCCGCGTCGGGCCGCGTCGCTTATCTCGGCGCCTTGAGCAGGCGATCGAGCTTCAGCGTCGTCGCCGCGTCGAGCGGCGTGTAGACGACGAGCTTCATCTCGGGCTGATCGACGACGGAGAGGTTGGTGTATTCGAACGCCATCAGCCCCGCTTGCGGGTGGTCGACGCGCTTGCAGCCGCCGAGGGGCCGCAGCACCTCCTGCTTCGGCCACCAGGCGCGGAACTCCGCGCTGGCGGCGGCAAGAAGCGCGATCAGGCGTTCGAAAGCGGGGTCGCCGGCGTAGCGGACGCTGTCGGCGCGGAACATGGCGAGCGCCGCCGGCGCCATCGCCTCCCAGTCCGCCAACAGCCGACGATGGGCGGGATCGGCGAACACCATGTGCATGACATTGCGCTCGTCGCCCTCGAGACGGCCGTAGTCGCCGAACACCGCTGCGGCGGCGCGGTTCCAGGCGAGCACGTCCCAGCGCCGGCCGAGCACATAACTCGGTTGGCCCGCCATGCTGTCGAGCATGCGCAAGAGCGGCGCCGGAACGACCTCGGGTCCGGAGGCCGGCGCCTCGGGCGGCGGCCGGTCGTTAAGCAGAAAGAGATGCCGCCGCTCGGCCGGATCGAGCTTCAGCGCGCGCGCCAGCGCCGCGAGCGCCTCCGCCGACGGGCGCACGTCGCGCCCTTGTTCGAGCCAGGCGTACCAGGTGGCGCCAATGCCCGCGAGCAGCGCCACCTCTTCGCGCCTGAGGCCCGGCGCGCGCCGGCGCGCGCCGCGCGGCAGGCCGACGTCCTCCGGCCGCAGCCGTTCGCGCCGGCTGCGCAGGAAGGCGGCGAACTCGCGGCGGCGGTTGTCCTTGGCGGCGAGGCGAGCGTCCATGACGGCCAGCATAGTAGTATCCGTACCAGGATAACGCCAGTTCTGTTTGTCGCGCCGCCGCGGCGCCACTTTCCCCTTCAGACACGAACCGGAGCGAAGGACGCCGCACGCATGGACGCGAAGCACAAGACCATTCTCATCACCGGATCGACCGACGGCGTCGGGCGTCGGGTCGCCGAGCGGCTTGGGGCCGCGGGGGCGACGATCCTCATTCACGGCCGCGACGCTGAGCGCGCCGCGAGCCTCAAAGCGACGATCGAGCGGGCAGGCGGCGAGGCCGCCGTCTATCTGGCGGACTTCTCGTCGCTCGAGGCCGTGCGCGCGCTTGCGGAGGCGGTGGCGCGCGACCGGCCGCGGCTCGACGTCCTGATCAACAACGCCGGCATCGGGGTCGGCGGGCCGGGCGCGCGGCGCGAGACCAGCCGCGACGGCTGCGAGCTGCGCTTCGCGGTCAATTATCTCGCAGGCTTCCTGCTGACGCGGCTCCTGCTGCCGCGCGTCGTCGCGGCGCGGGGCCGCATCGTCAACGTCGCCTCGATCGGCCAGCAGGCGATCGACTTCGACGAGGTCATGCTGACGCGGGGCTACAGCGGACGGCGCGCCTACTGCCAGAGCAAGCTCGCCGAGATCATGTTCGCCTTTGATCTCGCCGAGGAGCTCGAGGGCGCGGGCGTCGCCGTCAACGCGCTGCATCCGGCGACCTACATGGACACGACCATGGCGCGCCGCGACGGCGTCGAGCCGCTGAGCAGCGTCGACGAAGGCGCCGAGGCGATCCTCAGGCTCGCCGTCGCGCCGCTCGGCGAAGGCGAGAACGGCCGCTATTACGACGGGCTGAGGCCCGCGCGCGCCAACCCGCAAGCCTACGACGCCGACGCGCGCGCGCGACTGCGCGCGCTCAGCCTCGCGCTCGCCGGCCTCGAACCTTCCTCCGCCGCGCAACCCTGAAAGGATATGAACATGACCATGCGACGCAGCGTCGTCGTCGGCGGCTCCTCGGGCGTCGGGCTAGCGACGGCCGCCAGGCTTCTCAAGGAGGGCCATGCAGTCACAATCGCCGGCCGCAGCGCCGAGCGGCTCGAGAAAGCGGTCAAGCGGCTGGAGGGAAAAGCGCGCGCCGTGGTGATGGACGCTTGCGACGTCGCCAGCGCCAAGCGCGCGTTCGCGTCGATCGGCGCCTTCGACCACCTGGTGCTGGCGCTCGGCGGCAATAAGGGGGCGGGGCCTTTCGCGACGCTCGATCTCGCCGACATGCGGCGGCCGTTCGAGGACAAGACGTTCGCCCATTTCGCGACGGCGCAGGCGGCGCTGCCGTTCCTCGCCAAGGACGGCAGCCTCACCTTCGTCGCCGCCGTCACGGCGCACGCGGCGATGCCGGGAACGGCCGCTCTCGGCGCGGCCAACGCGGCGATCGCGGCGCTGGCGCCGATCCTCGCCGTCGAGCTGAAGCCGCTGCGCGTCAACGCCGTCTCGCCCGGCGTGATCGACACGCCGTGGTGGGATTTCCTGCCCGGCGAAGCCAAGGCGTCGGCCTTCGCCGACTACGCGGCGAAAACCCCGGTCGGCCGCGTCGGAACGGCCGACGACGTCGCCGACGCGATCGCCTTCCTGATCGGCGCCCGCTTCATCACCGGCGAGACGATCGTCTGCGACGGCGGGCTGCGGCTCGCAAGCTAGGCGAGAGGCCGCGCCGCGGCCCTCGGCGCGGCCAACGCGGCGGCCGCGCCATCAGTCTCCTCGTGCGTTCGCGCCCCTCACTCCGGCAGCGTCACCCCCGACAGTCTCCCGCACGCCTCGATCAGCCGGTCCTGCAATTCGGGCGAAGCCGTGCGCGGGTCGGGCGCGCGCTGGCGCTGGTGGAAGAAATACTTGCCGCTGACGCGCGCGGCGGGGTCGTCGCTGACGGCGAGCCAGACCTGGGTGCGATGGCCCTGGTCGAGGTCGTCGGGCGCGCTCGAGCCGCCCATGCGCGTCGCCACCCAGCCGGGCTCGAGCGCGTTCGACAGCGCCTCCGGCCAGCGGCGCGCGACGGCGAAAGCCAGAAGCGCGTCATAGAGCTTGCTCTCGGCGTAAGCCTCTCCGCCGCTCCAGGCGCGCTTCGTCCAGGCGAGGTCGTCGAGGCGGGCGCTCGCGCCGCGGTGCAAGCCGGAGCTCAGGTAGACGAGCCGATCGGGGCGCTCGATCAGCGCCGTCAGCACGTAGGGCGCGAGCGCGTTGACGGCGAAGACGTGCGGCAAACCGTCCTCGGTCCTCATCGGCCGCGGCTCGCGGTAGCCGACGCCGGCGTTGTGGATGACGGCGTCGAAGCGGCCGAGCTTGTTCGCCTGCTCGGCGACGGCGCGCGCGCCGGCGACGCTCGCGAGATCGCCGATCGCGATCGCTTCCGTCTGCGGCAGAGCGCGGCGCGCGTCGTCGGCGCGCGCCGGGTTGCGGGCGTGAAGGACGACGCGATGGCCTTGCTCGACCAACAGGGCGCCGGCCATTAGGCCGAGGCCGGTCGACGATCCGGTGATGAAGACGCGCGCCATGATCCGAATCTTTCCTGTCGTGACCGCGTTCGCGCGCGCTTCGAGCGCCGTGCGTCGGCTGTGGAAGGTCAGCCTAGCGGCGGCTGGGGCGCTTGAACAGGCTTCGCGCGCGCGGCGCGCATGAACTGGGAGGCGGCGGCGCCCGTCAGTGCAGGAGCTGGCTCAAGAACCGCTGCGCGCGCTCCTGCTGCGGCGCGCTGAAGAACGCCTCGGGCTCGCCGGTCTCGACGATCTCGCCGTCGTCCATGAACACGACGCGGTCGGCGACGCGGCGCGCGAAGCCCATCTCGTGGGTGACGACGATCATCGTCATGCCTTCGCTGGCGAGCGCGCTCATCGCGTCGAGCACTTCCTTGACCATCTCGGGGTCGAGCGCCGAGGTCGGCTCGTCGAACAGCATGATCTTCGGGTTCATGGCGAGCGCGCGGGCGATAGCGACGCGCTGCTGCTGGCCGCCGGAGAGCTGGTTCGGATACTTCGCGGCCTGGTCGGCGACGCGCAGCTTGGCGAGCAGCGCCATCGCCTGCGCCTCCGCTTCGGCGCGGGGCGCCTCGCGGCCCCAGATCGGCGCCAGCGTGCAATTCTCCAAGACCGTGAGGTGCGGGAACAGATTGAACTGCTGGAACACCATGCCGACTTCCCGCCGCACGCGATGGATTTGTTTCAGCGACGCGGTGAGCTCGACGCCGTTGACGCGGATCGTCCCGCGCTGGTGCTCCTCGAGTCGGTTGACGCAACGAATGAGGGTCGACTTTCCCGACCCCGACGGGCCGCAGACGACCACCTTCTCGCCCGGCGCGACGGTCAAGTGGACGTCGCGCAGCGCGTGGTGGCTCCCGTACCACTTGTTGACCGCGACGAACTCGATCGCCGGCCGCGTCGCGCCGGACTGGGGCGCCGACGGGGAAAGGCGGAAGACGGTGGGTTGGGGCATGGGGCGGGCTCCTTGGCGCAAGCGGGCGACGGCTCAGGCGCGCGGCGCGCCGGCGCCGCGGCGCTCGAGCCAGCGGCTGTAGCGCGAGACGGCGAAGCAGGCGGAGAAGAACACGGCGCCGGCGACGAAATAGGCGGTCGTATAGCAGGCTGGCCATTCCTGCTCGTGGCTCGCCGCCTCGCGCACGGCGCTGAGGAAGTCGGTCATGCCGATCACCGCGACGAGCGGCGTGCTGAGCAGCACGCCGACGCCGAGATTGACCAGCGCCGGGATGACCGCGCGCAGCGCCTGCGGCAGCAACACGAGCCGCATCGTGCGCCAATAGCCGAGGCCGAGCGCCTGCGCCGCTTCCATCTGTCCGGCCGGCAGCGACTGCAGACCGGCGCGGACGATCTCGGCGAGATAGGAGGCGACGAACAGGATCAACGCCGCCTCGACGCTGACGAACAGGTCGACGTCGAAGGCGGGCGCCATCATCGGCACGATGAAGCGGCTCACGTACAAAACGACCAGCATCGGCGCGCCGCGCACCAGCTCGATGACGACGACGCTGGCGACGCGCAGGCCGCCCATCGTCGAGCGGCGCGCCAGAGCGAGGGGGACGGCGATGACGAAAGCGCCGGCGAAGGCGATCATCCAGACGAGCAAGGTCAGCGGCAGCCCGCCCCAGTCGTTGGTCGGCACGCGCCGCATGGCGAACACGCCGGCGAGCAGAGCGCAGACGGCGGCGGGGGTGGCCGCCCAGGCGGCGATGAGCGGCCAGCCCCAGAAGCGCGGGATCATGCTGAAGACGACGACGCCCGCCATCAGCGCCAGGCCGAGGATCGGCCGCCACAGAAGCTCCTGCGGATAGACGCCGAAGGCCATCAGCCGCCAGTTGGTCCACACGAACGGCCAGCAGGCGCCCGCGCGCGCCTTGCACGCCTCCGGTCCGCCGGTCCAGGCCGCGTCGAGGATCGACCAGCGCAGGAACCACCACAGGCCGAGCGCGAGCAGCGCCGCGACGATCAGCGACACGACGGCGTTGGCGGGCGAAGAGACGATCGCCGTCGCCTTGCGGCGCCAGGCGCGGGCGCGGGGCGGCGTGAGAGGGGTTGCGCTGAGGGAAAGGGTCATCGGGTCGCGAATCCTCGTCGCGCCAGCGCGCGGTTGTAGGCGTTGATCGCCGCCGAGACCGGCAGGCTGATGCAGAGGAAGACCACCACCAGCACCAGGATCGTCTCGACCGCGTTGCCGGTGTTGTTGGCGCTGGTCTTGATGACGGCGGTGAGCTCGGTGAAGCCGATCAGCACGCCGAGGGTGGTGTCCTTGGTCAGGTCGAGGTAGCTCGAGGTCATCAGCGGCGTGATCACCCGCATCGCTTGCGGCAGCACGACGAGCTGGAGCGCGCGCAAGGGCGCGAGGCCGAGGGCTCGCGCGGCCTCCCACTGGCCGGCGGTCACCGATTGCAGGCCGCTGCGCACGATCTCGGCGATGCTGGCGGCGTAGTAGAGCGACAGGCCGGCGAGCATCGCCGCGAATTCAGGCGTCAGGCTGAGGCCGCCGACGACGTTGAAGCCCTGGAGGACGGGGAGGTCGAGGGCGAAGCGCAGGCCGTCGAGGCGGACCCACGCCGCCGGCGCGACGACGCCGGCCGCGGCGACGAGGAGCCATTCGCGCGCCCGCAACGGTCGTCGCAGACGGCGGTGGACGAAGCGCACGACGAGCGCCAGCGCGACGAAAAGAACGAGAATCGGCCACACCTCGCCGCTCTCCACGGCGAGCCAGGGCAGATAGACGCCGCGCACCGAGAGATAAGCGTGCGGGAAGGGCTGCAGCGCCTGACGCACCGGCGGCAGCGCGTGGGTGGCGGCGATCCAGAAGAACAATTGCAGCGTCAGCGGCGTGTTGCGCGCGAGCTCGACATAGGCGGCGATCAGGCCGGAGAGCAAGGCGTTGCCGGCGACGCGGGCGACGCCGAGGGCGACGCCGATCGCCGTCGCCAAGGCGCAGCCGGCGATGGCGAGCTTCACGGTGTTGAGCACGCCGACCAGGATGGCGCGCGCGTAAGGATCGCCGGCATGGTAGGCGAGCAGCGACTCGGAAATGTCGAAATTGGCGGGCTGACCGAGATAGTCGAAGTTCGGCGCCATGCCGAGCCGGCGCATGCCGCCGACCACGTTGGCGCCGAGCCAGACGACGACCAGCGCCGCGACGGCGAGGCCGACCGCTTGGGCGATCGCGTGGCCGCCCCACCAGCGGCGGAGGCGCGCCAGAGCGCTCTCTTTCGACAACGGCGCGACGCCGCTCACATTCGCCATCGCAACAGTCGATCCGGGTCTTCGGAAGTTCGGGCGCCGGCCTTCGACACCGGCGCCCGAAGCGTTTTCAGCGGAACGGCGGCGAGTAGATCAACCCGCCCTGCGTCCACAACTTGTTGAGGCCGCGATCAAAGCCGATCTTCGTGCTCTTGCCAAGGTTGCGCTCGAAGATCTCGCCGTAGTTTCCCACCTTCTTGATGATGTTGTAGGCGAACTTGGGATCGAGGCCGATCGCCTCGCCGAGCGACGTATCCACGCCGAGGAAGCGCTTGATCCCGGGATCGTCGCTCTTCAAGAAGCTGTCGACGTTCTGGCTGGTGACGCCGTACTCCTCGGCCTGAATGGTGGCGTAGACCGTCCAGTTGACGATCTCGAGCCAGCGGTCGTCGCCGCCGACGATGGCTGGGGCGAGCGGCTCTTTCGACAGGCGCTCGGGCAGCAGCACGTAATCGTCGGGGTTGGGGAAGGCGGAGCGGCGCAGGCCGAGGTCGGAAGAGTCCTGGGTCAGCGCGTCGACACGGCCGGAGAGCAGCGCCTGGGTGAAGGTGTCGGTGTCCTCGATCACCACCGGCTTGTACGTCTTGCCCGCCTTCTTGAAGAAGTCGGCGATGTTGAGCTCGCCGGTGGTGCCGCTCTGGACGCCGATGGTCGCGCCGTCGAGATCGGACGCCTTGGTCACGCCGAGCGACTTCTTCACCAGGATGCCCTGGCCGTCATAGAACACGACCGGCCCGAAGTGGAAGTTGAGCTTGAAGGCGCGGGTGATCGTCTGGGTGACGCCGGAGAGCAGGACGTCGAATTGGCCCGCTTGCAGCGCGGGCAGGCGCTGCTGCGGCGAGGAGTTGGTGAACTCGACCTTGTCGGGATCGTTGAACACCGTCACCGCCAGCGCGTGGCCGAAGTCGACGAAGAAGCCCTGCCATTTGCCGTTGGCGTCGGGGGTGAAGAAGCCCGGCTCGCTGCCGACGCCGACGCGGATCACGCCGCGCTCCTTGATCTTGTCGAGCGTCGGGCCGGCCTCGGCGGTCGCCGCCGCGCACAATCCGACCGCCATGGCGGCTATCGCGAGAAGCGCGCTCGCGGCGCGTCGGACGGGCGTTCTGGTCGACATGCGGGGCCCCCTGCTGTTTCGGTCTCGTGCGTAGATGGCCGTCGCCGTGGCGCACGCAAGAGACGCGCCGCGGCTGGCCTGGGATCAACGTATAAGATCGATAGATATTGTCAACTGACTTGGCCGGGACGAATCGCCGCGGGGCCGGCGCGGCGCGGGCGGAAAGGTGGGCGGAAGCGCGCCAACCATGGATCGCGCGGGCTTGCCCGCCGGCGAGGACGGTGTTGAATCGGCGCGCCGCCGCCGGCCGCGCGGCGAGGCTCTTCAGGAGGCTTGCTTTGTCCAAGGCGACGCGCGCGACGACGATGCTGGAGCGGGCGGGCGTCGCCTTCAGCGTGGTCAGCTACGACTACGATCCCGACGCCGACAAGATCGGGCTGCAGGCGGCCGAGGCGATCGGCGAGCCGCCCGAGCGAGTGCTGAAGACGCTGATGGCGCTGGTCGACGGCAAGCCCGCGGTGGTGGTCGTCCCCTCGAACCACGAAGTGTCGATGAAGAAGCTCGCGGCGGCGTTCGGCGGCAAGTCGGCGCAGATGATGAAGCCGGCCGAGGCGGAGCGCGTGTCCGGCTACAAGATCGGCGGCGTCAGCCCGTTCGGTCAGGCGCGGCGCTTGAGAACCGCGATCGAGGCGCAGGCGCTCGCCGAGCCCTACGTGTTCGTCAACGGCGGCCGGCGCGGCTTGCAGGCGCGGCTCGACCCCAACGACGTCGCCAAGCTGCTCGACGCGATCGTCGCGCCGCTGGTCGCCTAGGGCGAAGCTTCAACCTCGCCGCCGCGCGGGCGCGCGCTCAAAGGCAGCCCAGGCCGCGCAAGCTCTCGCGCACGGCGTCGTCCCAGGGCGTGTGCGGCTCCTCGCCGAGCGCGCCGAGGAGCTTTTCATTGTCCATGTAGACGGCCGTCCTCCACAAGTAGCGCATCTCTCCCACTTCGCGGAAAAGCGGGACGAAAGGCGACAGGCATGCGAGCAGCGTCCACGGAAATGGCCTGACCTTAAGATCCGGGCGGCCGGTCGCCCGCTTGATGGCGTCGATCATCTCCTCGCCGGTCGCGTCCCAATGGCCCTTGAACTGGTAGGCGGCGAACGCGGGAAGGGCGGCGCGACGGTCGATGAGCCGCGCCAAGGTCTCGGCGACGTCGGGCAAATAGGCCCACTGGTGGCCGAGGTTCGGCGGCGCGAGGCGCGCGACGCGCGTCGCTCGGCGGCCTGGCGCGACGACTTGGCTGAACCAGCTATTGCCGGCGCGCGGCCCGAAGAAGTCGCCGCAGCGCAGGATGATCGCGCGGCCGCCTTCGCGCGCGAACGCCTCCAGCCTCGCCTCCATTTCGACGCGCAGCTTGCCCTTCCTGGTCAGCGGTCGCTGCGGCGACTCCTCGGTCAAGATCGGCAGCGCGTCGGGGCCGTAGTTGTAGACCGTTCCCGGCAGCACGATCGTCGCTTGGTTCGCCCGCGCCGCCTGAAGCGTCGACTCGAGCATCGGTACGACGAGCCGTCCCCAGTGGCGGTAGCCCGGCGGGTTGACGGCGTGGACGATGACGCTCGCGCCTTCGGCGGCCTTGGCGACCGCCGTCGCGTCGAGCGCGTCGCCGCGCACCCATTCGACGCCGTCGCCGTCGACGCCGGAGCGCGCGCGGTTGAACGCGCGCACGCGCCAGCCGCGCGCGTTCAAAGCGCGAACCGTCTCGCCGCCGACGCCGCCCGCGGCGCCCGCCACCAGCGCTGTTTCTGTCATGATCGTTCGCTCCTCGGGTTTGCGGACGTCGTCATGACAGGTCGCCGCGACATACGAAATTGCGAAAATTGCTTCGTCTGATATACAAAAATGCATGAACAAGGACGAGTTGAGCTGGGACGTCTACCGCACCTTCGTCGCCGTGCTGGAGGAGGGGTCGCTGTCCGGCGCCGCGCGGCGCCTCGGCCTGACCCAGCCGAGCGTCGGCCGCCACGTCGACCGGCTGGAGGACGCGCTCGGCTTCCAGCTATTCACCCGCACGCGCCTCGGCCTCCAGCCGAGCGCGGCCGCGCGCGATCTGAGACCCTTCGCCGAGACCATGGCGGCGCAGGCCGAGGCCTTGCGCCGGATGGGCGCGGCGCACGGCGAAGGCGTGCGCGGCGTGGTGCGGATCAGCGCCAGCGACGTCGTCGGCGTCGAGGCGGCGCCGAAGATTCTGGCGCCGTTCCTCGCCGCCTATCCGGCGGTCGAGATCGAGCTGACGCTGAGCGACGCGCTGGTCGATCTGCTGCGGCGGGAGGCCGACATCGCGGCGCGCATGACCGAGCCGACGCAGAGCGCGCTGGTGGTGCAAAAGGCGGGCGACATCAGCCTCGGGCTGTTCGCGCGCGACGATTACCTTGAGCGCCGTGGGCGCCCGCAATCGCTCGCGGACCTGAAAGGGCACACGCTGATCGGGCCTGACGAGCAGACGGCCTTCCTGCGGGCGATTAAGGAGGCCCATCCGTTCCTGGCCGACATGGTTTTCGCCTTCCGCGCCGATTCCAACCTCGCGCAATTGAGCGCGATCCGGGCGGGGGTGGGCTTGGGGGTCTGCCAGACGGGCCTCGCCGACGCGCCGGTGAAGTTGACGCGCTTGCTCGCCGACGTCGTCGACCTGCGGTTGCCCTGCTGGGTCGCCATGCACGAGAACCTCAGGACGACGCCGGTCTATCGCGCGGCGTTTCACGCCCTCGCCGCCGGGCTGAAGCGCTACGCCTCGTCCGGGCGCCTCGACGGCGCGGCGGACTAGCCGCGCCGTCATTCCCGGCGGAGCGAAGGCCCGGCCGGGAACCCGCAAGCGCGCCGCCTCCGGGTTCGCGATCGGCCGCCGCGTCAGCGGATCTCGAACGTCGCGCGGAAGCGGCCGAACGGGCCTTCCGACATCGTGTTGGCGTGGAAGAGGACGACGTAGGCGCCGGTCTGAGGCAGGACGAACGGCTGGTCGAGAAATACGCCGCCGCCGCCGCCGCCGTCGGGAAACGTGATGGGAACGCCGGGGCCAGTCTTGAGGTTCCCGCCGACGACATGGAGCGTCAGCCTTTGTCCCGCCTTGGCGACGAAGGTCATGTAGAAGTCGGGCTTCTCGCCGGTGACCGAGCCCGTCGCTGTGACCGTCGTCGCGCCCGGCGCCATCTTCACCACCTGCGGGCAATTCTCGTCGCCAGAGACGCAGGGCGCGGCGCCGCGCGCCGGCGAAGCGACGGCGCAGGCGAGCGCCGCCGCGGCGAGAAGGGCGAAACGGGCGCGCCGCGCGCGCGGCTTAGCGAAAAGCCTCATCGCATTTCCTTCCCGCTCGCGCGCGGCTTCGCCCGCGCTGCGACCGCGCGAGTTTCGCACGCTCGCGCGCGCCACGCCAGGCCGCGCGCGCCGCGCGTCGGCGCGATCGATTCAAACGGCGCGCGGCGCTCGGCGGGCGAGGCCGCCGTAGGCGTCGAGCATGCGTTCGCGCCAGGCGGCGATCGCGCTGTCGTCGGCGGCGAGGATCTCGACCGGGCTCGCCACCCGCGCCCATTGGAAGGCGCCGAAGACGATGTGGTCGGCGTAGTTCGGCGCCGCGCCGGCGAGGTACGGCTGGTCGGCGAGCGCGCCGCGCAACGGCGCCAGCGCCCGGCGCAGGGCGGCGAGGCTTTCGTCGCGCCGCTCGGCGAGCGCGGCGAGGCTCACGCCGAATCGCGCCTCGCGCGAAGAAACAAAGTAGGCGCGATCCTTCTCGGCGAGGATCGCCGGCAGGCCAGGAGCGATGATGCGCCCGAGCGCCGGATGGATCGCTTCGCGGGTCCAGCAATTGACGAAGCGGGCGAGCGCGCGCGCCTCGGGCGAGCCGAACAGCGACGGCCGGTCGGGGTAGGCCGCCTCCAGATACTCGGCGATCGCCCAACTGTCGTAGACGCAGCGCTCGCCGTCGATCAGCACCGGGACCTTGCCCTGGCCGGAGACGGCGATCGCCTCTTTCTCGGTGAAGCGCCAGGGGATGGTCTCGACCGGCAGGCCCTTGTGCGCGAGCGCGAGCCGCGCGCGCCAGCAATAAGGGCTGAAGCGCACCGCCGCGTCGGCGCCGGCGAGTTCGAAGAGCTTTAGCGCGTTCGACATGGGGCGCTTCCTGCCCGGCGACGTCACGCCCCCGATACGGTCTTCGCCGTCTGGCCGAACAGAATCGCGCGCGACTTCTCGTCGTTCACCGACGGCGTGGTGTTGACGGTCCTGGCGAGCGCGTAGGCGCGCTCGACCGCCGGCCGGGCGCGGATCGCCTCGAACCAGCGCTGAAGATGGGGGAAGTCGGCGAGGTTCTGGCCCTGGCGCTCATAGGGAACGACCCAGGGGTAAGCCGCCATGTCGGCGATCGAGTAGTCGCCGGCGACGAACGGGCGGTCGGCGAGCCGCTTGTTCAGCACGCCGTAGAGCCGGTTGGTCTCGTTGACGTAGCGGTTGATCGCGTAAGGCAGCTTCTCCGGCGCGTACTGGCTGAAATGGTGGTTCTGGCCGGCCATCGGACCGAGGCCCGCCATCTGCCAGAACAGCCATTGCATGACCTCGGCGCGGCCGCGAACGTCGCGCGGCAGGAAGCGGCCGGTCTTGTCGGCGAGATATTCGAGAATCGCGCCGGATTCGAACAGGCTGATCGGCTCGCCGCCGTCGGCGGGCGCGCGGTCGACGATCGCCGGGATGCGGTTGTTGGGCGCGATGGCGAGGAAGTCCGGCTTGAACTGATCGCCGGCGCCAATGTTGATCGGGACGATGCGGTAGGGCTCGCCCGTCTCCTCGAGGAAGATCGTGATCTTGTGGCCGTTCGGCGTCGTCCAATAGTAGAGGTCGATCATGTCTGGCTCCTGCGGTCGGGGGGTTGAAGCGAAGCGAGGCCGCGTTCGGCCAGGCGGTTGAGGCGAGCGGGGTCGGGGTCGAGCCGCGCCATCACGCGGATGCCCAGCGTCGCGCCGAGCAAGCCGGCGGCGGCGGTGTCGACCTCGATCGTAGGGTCGATCGCGCCGGCGGCGACCGCGCGGCGAAGCTGCGCGGCGAAGAAGGCTTCGATTTCGCCGAGCCGGTCGCGCACCAGGGCGCGCGCCGCCTCGCTGGTCGCCGCGCCGTCGAGCGCGGTGTTGACCAAAAGACAGCCGCGTCGGTCGGGGTCGGCGGCGGAGATGGCGACGAGCTCGGAAAAGAAGCCGCGGATCGCCTCGATCGGCGAGGGGGCGGCGGTATGGCGCGCGATGCGTTCGTTCAAGCCCCGATCGGCGTAGCGGCGCAGGGTCTCGACGAACAGGCCGTTCTTGTCGGCGTAGCGGTGATAGAGCGCCGCGGCGCTGAGGCCGGTCGCGCGCGTGAGGTCGCGCAGCGACGCGCCGGCATAGCCGCGCCGCCAGAACACGGCGGCCGCGCGTTCGAGCACGACGTCGTCGGAGAGGGAGCAGGCGCGGGACATGGCGGAGGCTGGGGGCGGGGCGTGGCGCGCCTTCCATAATAGAACGTTCGATATCATTCAAGCGTCGCGATCCGGCGCGCGGCGCGCCGAGCCCGGCGGTTCGTCGAGTTCGAGCTCAGCGGCCCCGCCGACATGCCGGTCGCCGAGGCGCGCCGCATCTGCGACCCGCGTCGAAACCTCTTTTGCAGGCCGAGTTCGGCGAGACCGTCGTCGTCTGTCCTCTCGCGCCCGCCAAGCCCGCGCTCGCGCCGAAGGCGTGCGCGCGTTCGTCCTCAGCCCGAAAGGGCGGCGCGGCCGGTGAGGGGCGATCGGCCTTTTCTCCGGCGCCCTCTGGGAGGCGGGCTGCGATCTTGCTATGGAGACGCGCCCCCCGCGCCGCCGCGCCAAGCGCGCGCGCCCTTTGAGCAGCCGACCAACGAACCGACGATGAACGCAACCGAAATCCGCGCCACCATCTGTCTCGCCGCCGTATTCGCGGCGCGGTTGCTCGGACTGTTCATCATCTATCCCGTCTTCGCCGAGCTCGCGCGCGGGCTGCCGGGGGCGAGCCCGCAGACCATCGGCCTGGCGCTCGGCGGCTACGGCCTCGCGCAGGGGTTGTTGCAGCTTCCGCTCGGCGTCCTCTCCGACCGCGTCCCGCGCAAGACGGTGATCGCCGCCGGCCTCGGGGTGTTCGTGCTCGGCAGCGTGGTCGCCGCGCTGGCGAACTCGATCGACGGGATCATCGTCGGGCGCGTGCTGCAGGGCGCTGGCGCGGTAGGCTCGACCATTCTCGCCGCGGTCGCCGACCTGACGCGCGAGGAGGTGCGCACGCGCGCGATGGCGGCGGTTGGGGTGACGATCGGCCTGTCGTTCGGCCTCGCGGTGGTGCTCGGCCCGCCGCTCGCCGCCGCGACCGGCCTGTCGGGGCTGTTCTGGATCACCGCGGCGCTCGGGCTGGCGGGCGTCGCCGTCACGCTCGGCCCGACGCCGACGCCGGCCGTTTCGCCGCCGCGCAGCCCCGCCTGGCCGAGCTTGCTCGGCGTGCTCGCCGACGGCGAGCTGTTGCGGCTCGACTTCGCCATCTTCGTCCTGCACGCGCTGCTGACCGCAAGCTTCATGGTGGTTCCCGCCATCGTCTCGCACACGCTCGATCTCGGCGAGGGCGGCCAGTGGAAGTTCTATCTGCCGGTGCTGGCCGCCGCGATGGCGCTGATGGTTCCGGCGATCCTTGTCGCCGAGACGCGCGGGCGGATGAAGGAAGTGTTCGTCGGCGCGGTCGCCGTCATCGCCGCGAGCCTGATCGCGTTGGCGGCGGCGCGCGCGAGCGCGCTGGTCGCGGGGGTCGCGCTGACCGCGTTCTTCACCGCCTTCAACGTCATGGAGGCGATCCTGCCGTCGCTGATCACCAAGTCCGCCCGCCCCGACGCCAAGGGCGCGGCCACCGGCGTCTACTCGACGGCGCAGTTCCTCGGCATCTTCGCCGGCGGCGCCGGCGGCGGCTTGGCGCTGGCGGCGGGCGGCGCGACCGGCGTGTTCGGCTTCGCCATCGCGCTGGCGCTAGTCTGGCTCGCGGTCGCGCTGACCATGCGCCGCCCGGCGCCGGCGCGCGCCGCGAGCGAGGCGACGTCGACCGGCGGCGTCAGCGCGCGGCGCTGATCGCTTCCCAGTTCACGCAGTCGGCGAGCGGCTCGCCGCTCATCAGCCGGCGGACGTTCGCCGCGATGCGTCGCGCGATGCCGCGATAGGAGGCGTCGGTGACGCCGGCGATGTGCGGCGTGGCGAGAACGTTCGGCCGCTTGAGCAG
>Ga0326727_10003884_pt1 | contig 46495 bp, 44 predicted proteins | sample MB2enrmetagenome_FD_207643 | JGI IMG/M metagenome (GOLD analysis project Ga0326727, IMG submission 207643) | Lab enriched peat soil microbial communities from McLean, Ithaca, NY, United States - MB29MY | ecosystem: Environmental > Terrestrial > Soil > Wetlands > Peat | place: USA: New York... | reverse complement strand
CCGGGGAAAAGACCCCTCACCCGTCCCGCTCCGGCTGATGAAGACGCCGGCAGCGGGACACCCTCTCCCCAAGGGAGAGGGTTGTGAGATCACGGGGGAAAGGGTTGTGAGATCACGGGGGAGAGGGTTGTGAGATCTCGGGGGAGAGGGTGGTGAGATCACGGGGGAGAGGGTGGTGAGACCACGGGGGAGAGGGTTGTGAGATCACGGGGGAAAGGGTGGTGAGATCACGGGGGAGAGGGTGGTGGGATCACGGGGGAGAGGGCGGTGAATTGAAGGGGGGAAGCGCCAGGGGAAGTGGTGCGGGCGTCTCGCCCGCTGTCGCGGGAGCGTCCCGCTCCCGCACGCGGGCAGAGCCTGTCCTGAGCACTGCGAAGGAATGCCCGCACCCCAACCAGTCCCGCCCGTCGTTATCGACGGATTAGGGACGCATGGAGCCACTTGCGCTCGCTGGGAAATTATGCCACACTACCCTTAGGTTCTTATGGGAGAGAAGCAATCCAATCCGGGCGAGATTTTGCGCGACACCCTCGACATGCTGATTCTCAAAGCGCTCAAGCACCGCCCTCTGCACGGTTACGCCATCGCGGAATTCATCGAGCAGACCTCCGAAGAGATCTTGCGTGTGGAAGAGGGCGCGCTCTACCCGGCCCTGCACCGCCTCGAGCTGCGCGGTTGGCTGGATTCGGAATGGGGCATTTCAGAAAACAAGCGGCGCGCCAAATACTACCGGCTAACCGCAGCGGGCCGGAAACAACTGGCGGAAGAGGCCGCGCGCTGGGGCCGACTGTCGGCGGCCATTGCTCGCGTGATGGGAACGGCGTGACGGATTGCTACGATGTGGGGCAAGCGTTGGGGTAACGCTTCCGCAGAACTGAAGGGCATTTCAAGTGGCAAACGGCAAAGAGCAAATGAGGTGTCTTCCTTTAATTCTGCCATTCGCCATTTGCCCTTTGAATTTCTTTTGAGGGTCCTATGTCTCAATGGCTAACCAATGTCTTGCTGCGCGCCAAGGCGCTCTTTAGGCGGCGACAGTTGGATCGCGATTTGGATGACGAACTCCGCTTCCACCTTGCGATGCGCGAAGAGAAGATGAAGGCGGGGGGACTCGATCCGGAAGAGGCCCGGTATGCAAGCCGCAGGCGCTTCGGCAACCGCGCCTCGCTCGAAGAGGACTGTCGCGAGATGTGGACCTTTGTCTGGCTCGAGGACCTCTGGCAGGACGTTCGCCACACATTTCGCGGCATGCGCAAGAGCCCCGGCTTTACGGCGATCGTATTGGCGACGCTGGCGCTCGGCATCGGCGCATCCACGGCGGTGTTCAGCGTGGTCGATCCCCTGCTGTTTCGCCGCCTGCCCTACCCTAAAGACAATCAACTGGTTTCGGTGGGCTACCTGGGGCCGGTTGATAACAATGAGTTCAACGTGGTGAGCAGCTATTTCGATTGGGAGCAGGGGCCGTTTAAATCTCTCACCGCCATGCGGCCGGGCGTGGGCTGCGACGCGATGATCGGCGACGAGCCGAGGCGCATCGATTGTTACGCTGTGGCCGCCAATTTTCTCCGTACGTTCGGCATCTCGCCCGTGCTGGGCCGGGATTTCGATCCCGACGACGATCGGCCGCACGCCCCGACGGTGGGCCTGCTTTCCTATGGGTTCTGGCAGAGTGCTTTTGGAGGCGACGCGAAGGCTCTGGGCAAAACCCTCATTGTGGATGACGACCCGGTGCGGATCATCGGCGTCCTGCCTAAGGAATTCGAAATGCCGCAACTGGGCGAGATCGATGTGATGTTGCCGGCGCGCCTGGATGCGAGTCTGCCGCGCTCCGCGAATTCGAGCTCCTTCTTGCGGACCTTTGCGCGCTTGCCGGACGGCATGTCGATCCAGCAGGCGCACGACCGCTTGCTTCCGATGTTCAACGCCAGCGCGGACAAGGACGTGCCGAAGGAATTACGCTCCGAGGTTCGCCTGGTGGTTCGTTCGCTCCGCGAGCGGCAGATTCACGAAGTGAAGCTCTCTTCCTGGATGCTGCTGGGCTGCGTGCTGGCACTGTTGCTGGCGGCTTGTGCGAATATCGCCAATCTCATGCTGGCGCGCGCTGTGGCGCGCCACCAGGAACTGGCGATGCGCGCCGCCCTGGGCGCGGGGCGCGGCCGCCTGATGCGCCAAACCCTCACCGAGTCCCTGATCTTCGGCTTGCTGGGAGGCGCGGCCGGATGCGGCGCTGCTTGGGCGCTGTTGCGGCTTTGCATTAGTCTTGCTCCCGGCGGCATGTTGCGCCTCGAGCATGCCCGGATCGATTTGCGCGTTCTTCTCTTCGCGTTGGCAGGTTCACTCGGGGCAGCATTGTTGTTTGGCATGGCGCCCGCCCTCGAGCCGTCGCGAGCCGAGGCGCTCGCGGGCTGGCACGCGACAGGAAAGGCTCGAACGTTGTTTCGAAAGGCGCTGGTCAGCGCGCAGGTGGCGATTTCCTTGGTCTTGCTGGCTGGGGCCTCGCTGCTGCTTCGCAGCCTCTGGAAGCTTCAAAGCCAGCCGTTGGGATTTCAACCCGAGCACGTTATCACCGCTTCGTTCACAATGCCACCGCGCCGTTATCAACACCCTGAAGCGCGGGTCAGCTTCTTTGACGAGATCGAAGCGCGGCTGAAGCGCATCCCCGGCGGCGGGTTCTTTGCCCTCAGCGACTCGATACCTCCCCGCGGCTCGATGGGACGCCCCTACTCGAACTTGCGCATTGCGGGACATTCGCCCGTGGCGCAGGACGGAGGAATGGTCGAGTTTCGTTGGGTGTCTCCGGCGTACTTCCCCGCACTGGGTATTCAGATCATCGCCGGGCGCGCTTTCACAGAGCGCGAGCGCGCTTCCGGCGAATCGCCCCTCATCCTGAGCGCCACTCTGGCCCGGCGATTGTTCGGCAACGAGAGCCCGCTCGGACAGCAGCTCGATTTAACCGCCAATGGCCGTTGGTGCACGGTCGTGGGAGTCGCCGCTGATATCAAGAACAACGGACTGACGGAACCCTCCGATCCTGAGTATTACCGGCTGCGCATGCACAACTCGCAGGAGATGGGTATGAGCGGCGTGGCGATATTCCGAACCGGCCTCGACGCGGACACGCTGGCGCGCTGGGTTCGGAAGGAATTCTCCGCAATTGAGCCTTCTATGCCAGTGACGGTTGAACCTATGGGACAGCGGGTCGATCGGTTCAGGGAACGCCCGCGTTTCGTGGCGACTCTCGTAGGACTGTTTGCGGGCCTTGGGCTGCTGCTCGCGGCAGTGGGACTCTACGGTGTCCTGTCGTTCCTGGTGGCCCGGCAGACGCGGGAAATCGGCGTGCGCATGGCCATCGGCGCGCGGCCCGTGGATATTGCGTTGCAGATTCAGAAGTACGCGGGCCTCTGGACGGGAATCGGAGTGGCGGCGGGGCTCGCCGGCTCGTTTGCCTTGGCGAGAACCATTCGCGGGCTCTTGTTTGAGGTCTCGCCCGGCGATCCGGTTTCGCTTCTCGTCTCCGCCGCAGTGTTGTTGGTGACGGCGGCGCTTGCGGCCTGGATCCCTTCCTCGAGGGCTGCCCGAATCGACCCCGTGATCGCTTTGCGCAACGAGTGAGGTGGCGGCCTGAAGACGGGTAGGGGTAGAGCTCGCCCTCATAAGCACTGAGATACGGCTTGACCTAGTGGCCCCGAATGGGGCCAACCGTAAGTAGCCGCAGGTTTTAACCTGCGGATGACAGGAGCGTCCCTAGGTCAGGCCAACCCCAACGGGGTTGACCTCGGACGGGTCGGCCCCTCCAGGGCCGGAATGTTGACGGACGCTTCATTTTCCGTAGGTTTCACCTACGGCTACTCACGGTGTCCCGCTTCGCGGGACGCAACCCACAGCGCCGGATTGACTGAAGGCGGCTCTTAAGAAGGGGAAACGTTTTTCATGGTTTCCGGGCGCCCGTCAACCGACGGGCATAAACGACTGCTCTGAGAGGAGAGACACAATGAAACGACAATTCCGTTCGGTGGTAATGCTGGTGGCTGCGGGGCTGATCGCAGCCGTTCAGGTGACCCCCAAGGGCTTGCCGCAGGACTCGAACCAGGGAGACCCAATCCTGGCGCTGGTTCAAACCTGGCTCAACGCGGAGTCTGAGGGTGACTCGGCGACTCTGGACAAATTGATTGCCGACGATTTCCTGGGCACCGGGCCGGGCGGCAACATCCTCAACAAAACTGATATCGTCCCGCCCGGCGGCGGGGAGAGGCCGAAGATGCCCAAGTCCCGCGTGAAGGAATCGACCGTGCGCGTTTTCGGCAACACCGCTGTGGTTATGGGCAGCGTGGCTCAGGAAGCTCCGCCACAACCCGGGTTTCGATTCACCCTGGTTTTCCTTAACCGCGGGCAAGGATGGCAGATGATCGCCGCGCACCTTTCGAGCCCGCCGTCTGCGAAATAAGCGAAACGTTCCACAACCCAACCGACTCGCTGGCCGAGCACCCTGAAGCCAGGACCATGTTCCTGTTGACGAACTCCGTTCATGCCTGCTAATACATATCAGCGTCTCTATCGGTGTGGAGGCGCGTTGAAGAAATTGAGAGAATGCAGACCCGTCGGTTGTTGAAGCGTCAAAATAAACTGAACTCCCCCGCGTGAGTCAGTTCTCCCCATGAATCAGACGTTCCAACTCCTCCTTCCACGGCTACGCAAGGCCCTCGCGCAGTTGCCTTATCTGCCGCAAACCTTTGCTTTGGTCTGGACGGCGGCCCGGACCTGGACGTTGGTGTGGGGCGTTCTGCTTCTAGCCCAGGGGTTGCTTCCGGTGGCCACCGTCTACGTGACGCGCTGGCTGGTGAACAGCATGGTGGGGGCAATTCAGGCAGGCGGCGGCTGGGAGCACTTGCGGCCGACACTGCTGCTGGTGGCGTTGCTGGCGGCCATTCAACTCGCCTTGCAGATCCTGCGCAGCGCCGCCGCTTACGTCCGCACGGCTCAGTCAGAGCTCGTTCAGGATCATATCAGTTCACTGATTCACCGGAAATCCTCAGCGGCGGACCTGGGGTTCTACGATTCGGCGGAGTTCTATGACCATCTGCACCGGGCGCGGAGCGAAGCCACCGATCGCCCTGTCGCTCTGGTGGAGGGTTTGGGCAGCCTGCTGCAGAATGGGACCACGCTGATCGCCATGGGGGCGGTGCTCGTTCCCTTTGGGGTGTGGTTGCCGGCCGCCTTGCTGCTGGGCACAGTGCCGGCGCTGTACGTGGCGGTGCGGTACGCACTGCTCCAAAACCAGTGGCGGCGCAAGGCCACGCCGGTGGAACGCCGCGCCTGGTATTACGACTGGCTGCTCACTGCGGGCGATACGGCCTCTGAGGTGAGGCTATTCGGCCTTGCCGGGCATTTTCAATCCTCCTTCCAGACCTTGCGCCGTCGCCTGCGCGGCGAGCGATTGAGCCTGGCGCGGCAGCAGGAGTTGGCGGAATTCAGCGCCGGAAGTCTGGGGCTGCTGGTGACCGGCGCGGTTATGGCGTGGATGGTCTGGAGGGCGGTGCGCGGCCTTGCAACACTCGGCGACGTGGCGATGTTTTACCAGGCCTTCCAACAGGGTCTGGGGCTGATGCGCGGCCTGCTGGAAAACCTCGGCCAACTTTATGGCAACCTGCTTTTTCTGGGGAATCTGTACGAGTTTCTGGGACTCGAGCAGCGCGTCGTCAATCCGTCAAAACCCTTGCCGACACCCATAACAATCCAGGGCAGCTTACGCCTGGAAGGGGTGCGATTCCGCTATCCCGGGAGCCCGCGGCCGGCGCTGGAGAATTTCGATCTGGAGATCCGCGCCGGCCAAATCGTTGCGGTGGTGGGATCGAATGGCGCCGGAAAGAGCACGCTCATTAAGCTGCTCTGCCGGTTCTATGATCCGGAGGCAGGCCGCGTCTCGCTGGATGGCATCGACTTGCGCGCTCTGGACATCGAGGAGTTACGCAGCCGCATCACGGTGCTTTTCCAGCAACCCGTGCATTACAACGACACCGTGCGGGATAATATCGCCTACGGCGATCTGAGATCGCCCTGCGAGGCTTTGGAGCCAGCCGTGCACGCCGCGGGCGCAGAGGACATCATCGCACGCCTGCCGCAGGGTCTCGACAGCATGCTAGGCCGTTGGTTCGCCGAAGGCGCGGAACTCAGCGTCGGTGAATGGCAACGCCTGGCCTTGGCTCGAGCTTTCCTGCGCCGCGCGCCCATCCTGATTCTCGATGAGCCGACCAGCGCCATGGACCCTTGGGCCGAGGCCGACTGGCTGGCGCGCTTCCGCGAGTTGGCAGCCGGCCGAACGGTTCTCATCATCACACACCGGTTCTCCACGGCGAGGTTTGCCGATGTGATTCACGTGATGAACGAAGGCCGCATCGTCGAATCCGGAACACACGAGCAGCTGTTACAGGCGGGTGGCCGTTACGCGCAAGGTTGGGCGGGCCTCCAGCTTTAGATGTGGTATCATGAATGCCTTGGCCGGACTCTGGTATCACGAGATACGATACGCGGCGACTACTAAAGTGGCCGAAATCAGAGCGCCTGTCGTGACGGTGGCTCGGGTGGCCGGCTGCGACGCTTCCCCGGGTACTCGGATGAGGAGGCGCGACGGCCGCACCAAGCCCCGGAGCTCAAACACGCGCGTGGAATCTTGAGCTGGCGCGCTGCCCGATATCGTCGCCGGATAGAAAGATGCCGGGATGTACGCCAGCTTGGTAGCCAAGCGTGAGTGCGAGACAGATCAGTACTCGTAGGCCCGTAGCTCAGCCCGGTTAGAGCGCTACCTTGACACGGTAGAGGTCTGGGGTTCGAGTCCCCACGGGCCTACCAAATCAATAACTTGCAGACCTCTGACCTCTACCCTGCTCGATAAAACTCCAAGGCACATAGCAGCCGAACACTCACAGATTTATCTTAGGAGGGGCGAACGGGTGTGGAGTGGGTGTGTCAGTCGAATTGCCATCGATTCACTGCCGAATCGGAGAGGCTTAAGCGTATTAAAGGTCGCCGATGCCTTCAGGAGTCGAAGGCCCGGCTGTTCATAGCTGGGGAGAGTCCCTTCGCACCATGACTTGCAGGCGATCTATTAGCATAAAGGGGACTTGGAATCTTCGGGCACGAATATAGCTGACCTGTGCACGCCTCTTTGGCGCTTAGGTTGCGCCTTCCATGTTCCAACTGACGGAAAGGATCATGCGTGATAATAAGGCGTCTGCCTGTCTTGGGAAATTCAGGAGATGGTGTCACTGACTTTCCCCATCAGTCGCACCCCTTCGAAGCCCCGTTAAATCCTGCTCTCCGCCGCACGTGTCTGCCGGCAGACTGCACCGGGCGACAAAAGTCTGGCAACCCAAACCCCACAGTCATCCCATTTTCCGGGAAGGGCGTATTCGCGGGCGGAATTCTGAAGTTCGGGAGAAGTGAAATACGGCGAGCTCTCACCCCCAGCAGCGCGCACATGCGATTATCGGTGGGGTGCTATGCGGAAAAGGCCGCAACTAATTGGATACTTTCGAAACCCAGACCTTTCTTGCGGCGGCTTCGCCTAAGCTGATGTTCCTCTTGTTCAGACGGAGGGTGAGCGTGCCGTCGTAATTGCGAGTGAGAATCTCCAGGTCGATCCGCGGCCGAATGCCCAGTCCGTCAAAGTATTCCAGGCGCCTGCGGTCGCGTTCGTACATGCTATCTACTTTGAGCGCGGAACCCTTGGCTCCTGGAGTGTACGTGAATCAGCTTGGCGATACGAGTGACAGACTAGTCATGCAGCGCTTGCCGTCAACGTGTCTCGCAAGAAGAACCACCCGGCAGAAGCGACTCCAAACGCGAATGCAAAGAGCGGTGAAAACGCCAGCGCGCCCGGTCGATCAGCCGAAGGTGGCCTGTCGTCTTCAAGGTAACGACGGGCCAAGACCGCGGATCGGGCTGTGCGTTTTTCCCGCTAGGGCCGAAATCGAGGAGCCGAGGCCGGCACAACGCCTGGGTACACCTATGTTCCTAATTGCGCTTGGTAGGCAAGGGCTGTCAAGCTTAGACAGTGCCGAGTGCGAAGGAAGGGTGAGAGGTAAATTCGGAAGACTGGGAGGCTTTCGCAGGAGGCAGGGACGCTATGAACACCGTGCAAAGATCGAAAGAGCCCACGACGTTTTTCATCGGAAGATGGACGCCCAAGATTCTGTTTTCGCTAAAAGAGAAGAGTTATCGTCACGGGGAGTTGCGGGGCCACCTCGGAAGCGTCTCGCAGCGCATGCTGACCAGGAGCCTTCGCAATCTCGAATCCAGAGGATTAATCGCCAGGCGCGTGACGGGATCGAAGGCCATTGCTGTCGAGTATTCCTTGACCCGAGTGGGAAAGACGATCATCACGCCACTCAGAGGTATGTGTCGCTGGGCCAAACGCTATCGCAGGGATGTGAGTGCTGAAGTCTACATTCCCGAAGGGCGCCAAGGGCGGCGTGCATCGGCAACTTCGGAAAATCTTTGAGGGCGGGCGGTCCCAGCCTGCATCAAAAAACAAAGGAGGAATGACATGGCAACAAGCAAAGAGAGAGACAAGGAGCACCCGAAAGGGCATCTCGCGATGAGCACCCCCCCGATCGTGTCACAGCAGGAGTGGGAGGCGGCGCGCCAGCAACTGCTCGTCAAAGAGAAGGAACTAACTCGTGCCCGTGACGCCATGGCCGCCCAGCGCCGCCGGATGCCGTGGATGGCCATCGAGAAGGAGTACAGTTTCGACGGGCCTAAGGGCAAGGCGAGCCTCCTCGACTTGTTCGAGGGGCGCCGTCAGCTCATCGTCTACCGTGCCTTCTTCGAACCGGGTGTGTTCGGCTGGCCCGAGCATGCCTGCCGCGGCTGCTCTCTGGGTGCCGATCAGGTCGCCCACCTCGCCCACCTGAATGCGCGCGACACGACCCTCGTGTATGCCTCGCGGGCGCCGCAGGCCGACATCGCACGCCTGAAGGCGCGGATGGGCTGGGAATTCCCCTGGTACACCATCACCGACAGCTTCGACGCTGACTTCGGTGTGGATCAATGGCACGGCCACAACGCGTTCATTCGTGACGGCAACCAGGTGTTCCGCACCTACTTCATCAACAGCCGCGGCGATGAGGCGATGGGAACCACCTGGAGCTACCTCGATATGACGGCGCTCGGCCGCCAGGAGACGTGGGAGGACTCGCCAGAGGGTTACCCCCAAACCCCGCCGTACCGGTGGTGGAACTGGCACGACAACTACGACGCCGAGACCTCGCCTGACCCGAGGTGGCTCGATATACTAACCGACCCTCAAGGAGCCGCCCTCCGAAGGCGCGACGCGGAGGCGAAAGCATGTAAATGCCCATGAGCGTGGCATCTCCAACCAAAGCCTGTGCAGCAAAGGAGGGAACGATGAAGGACATCATGAGAGATGAACTTGCGGCGCCCAAAACAGTCGATCGGAGCACCTTCCAGGCGGAGTTAGAGGCGTTGCGGGTTCGAGAGAAGGCTCACACAAGAGAAGGCGACGCCATTGCGGCCGCCCGCCGACGGCTCCCCATGGTTGAGGTGAACGGTGGCACACCGCTCGTTGGCGAACGCGGCGCGGTGACACTATTGGACGCGTTTGAGGGACGTCGGATGCTCATTGCCTACTATTTCATGTGGCACACCGGCCACCCTGCGCCGGAGCAGTGCGAGGGGTGCACCTGGGTTACATCGCAGGTCCGAGAGCTGTCCTATATTCACTCTCGCGACGTTACCTACGCCACGTTTTGCCAGGGCCCGTACGAAGAGAGCGTCCGGTACCGCGACTTTATGGGCTGGGAGATGCCTTGGTACTCGGCCCCCCACGACTCGCTCGAAACCCTTTTGGTTGGACGCCGGGTGGGCAGGATGCACATCGTCTGCTACCTGCGACAAGGATCCAATGTCTTCGAGACTTACTGGACGACGAGTCGCGGCGTCGAGGTGATGGATAACAACTACCACTTGCTCGACTTGACCGTCTACGGACGGCAGGAGACCTGGGAGGATTCGCCGGCTGGCTGGCCGCAACAGCGCACCTACACGCGGACTAGCAGCGGCTCGCCGACTTGGGAACCAGTGTGGCCGGGCGGACGCCCCATCGCTCAGTGGCCGCGACTCGATGCCGGATGCTCCGACGACCTGGGTACTGGCAAGCGCTGATCAGGTCGTCTCTGGGGTTAAGATGCCAAGAAAACAAATCACGATTCGCTTCAAAGGACCTTCCTTGCGCGCGCCCCAAGGCTGACCCGCAAACCTTCACCCGCAACAAAATTATGCCCCTGCCACAACCACCGATGCGGCATCTTGCCAGAGCCCCTAAGTCACAATTTGGATTTTAAGTCGCGTTTCCGAGGCGGGTCACTTTATTCGAGCACGCGTGGGTCACTCCAGATGAGCACCGAAGTTCAGACTCCGGGCTTCGAACTTGCGGCGCAACGGAATAGCCGCATGGCGCGGCCCCTGTCCGCCGATTTCCCCGTCATCGCTCAAGGGCTCGAATTCGTGCCGCCTGTTTCTCCAGTTCTTCGGCTTCCCTGATCCGATCGGTTGCGCGGTAGAGCTCCGCGAGGTTATTCATGCTGACGGCCACATCGGGATGGTCCGGCCCCAGGACCTTTTCCCTAATTACCAGGGCGCGCTTATAAAGTGGCTCCGCCTGCGCGTACTGGCCTTGGGCGCGGTAGAGCTCCGCCAGGTTGTTCAGGGTGGTGGCCACCGCGGGATGGTCCGGGCCGAGAGCCTTCTCCCTGATCGCCAGCGCACGCTCATCAAGCGGCTCCGCCTGCGCGTACTGGCCTTCGGCGCCGTAAAGGTCCGCGAGGTTGTTCAGCGCGGTGGCCACGTCGGGATGGTCCGGGCCTAGAACCTTCTCACGAATTGCCAGCGAGCGCTTGTAGAGCGGCTCCGCCTGCGCGTACTGGCCTTGGGCGCGGTAAAGCAACGCGAGGTTGTTGAGGCAATTGGCCACATAGGGATGATCCGTGCCCAGGGCCTTTTCCCTAATCGCCAGCGCCCGCTTGTAGAGCGGCTCTGCCTCCGCATAGCGGCCTTGGGCGCCGTACAGGTCCGCAAGGTTGTTCAGGCTGTTGGCCACCGCGGGATGGTCCGGCCCCAGGGCTCTCTCCCGGATCGCCAGCGCCCGCTTGTCCAGCGGCTCCGCCTGCGCGTACCGCCCTTGGGCGCGATACAGCAACGCGAGGTCGTTCAGGCGCGTGGCCACCGCGGGATGGTCCGGGCCGAGCGCCTTCTCCGTGATCGCCAGGGCGCGCTTGTCGAGCGGCTCCGCCTGCGCGTACTGGCCCTCGAGGCGGTAGAGCGCCGCGAGGTTGTTCAGGCTGGCGGCTAAATTGGGATGCTCCGGACCGAACTCCTTCTCGGCAACCTCCACCGCCTTCTTCGCCAGCGCTAACGCACGCTCGTACTTGCCCGCGCCATAGAGTGCCGTGACTTCCTGATCGAGTGTCTGCCATTCACTGCCCGCTCCCTGCTGCGCGAACGCGGCGGGGAACACCAAGCAAATCAGGACCAGGAATGCGGAGATTCTTCGTCGTCCCCCAAAAAGAATGGCGGACTCCTCAGGACGACGTTCCATCCAAGTCACGCTCCACCTTCCGCTCCAAATCGAACATCCACGCGCGCAGAGCAGCCGCCGGTCAGGCCGCTCGCATCCTCGACCTTCGCGACAACTGCGACGACAGAAGAAACAAGAATCCGGGCGCTGCAAACGCCAGCCATGCCCAGCCTTTCGGGTACGTGCCGGCCATCGCGCGGCGAACCACGGAGAACGTCAACAGGGTTCCCGCTGTCATGCTTCCTCCGAGGTTCTCCTTTCGCCACACCAGCATCATTCCTACAGAGATCCCAACCGGAAAAAACGGAGCCCCCAGCAAGTCCTTGGGCCCGGAGGGATGGAAGCCTTCGCCCAGGATGAAGGCCAATAGCAAAACAACCGTGGCGGCACTCCACACCCTTGCGATCCATCGCACAGTCTGAACCCATATTTGGCGTTTGTCGATCGGGTCTTCCCGTTGTGCACCTCCGAGGGAAGCTGTGCGGTAATCTACACCTGACCGCTTCCCCATGCAATGTTCCAGCCGAGTTGGGGTGAGATAAGTCTGCTTGATCGGCATAGGGGCGGCGGTCACCTGCCAATCCTTGAGCGTGCTCGGATGTTGACGACAGAAGAGGTGACCAATTACTTCAACTCATCAAGAATCATAATTACACCGTGGCACCGACACGGCAATGTGAGGTCGCTCAGGATCCTGATGACAATATGTTCCTGGAATGTGCCGATGTTGCCCGCTTAGACTATCTGGTGGCGTCCGGTCGGGTTTTGGCTGTTAAGGACTCCCTGAGTGCTGCTACAAGTTCTGTCGCTCGGCATAATTTTCCTGAAAAACCTCGTGAGAATTGCAAGGAGCGTCGGCGCATGCTATGGTCACACTTTTGATGTTGCCTGGAGCACCGGTCCGAAGCCGACTTTCCGATGTCTCGGGAGGTTTTCATGAGAGCCAAGCTCAAGCTGGCATCTATCTTTATACTCCTTCTCGCTGCCATCTCCGTGTCGCACGCGCGCGCCGCCGACATTGCCAAGCCCACTGTCGATCTTTCCATTTACAGACACGTCAGTTCGGTCGTTTGGATCGCGAAGGACCTCGACCCGGTCGTGAATTATTGGGAAAAGCTGGGGCTGGACAATATCCAACGGACAGAGGTGAGGGAATTCACCGATCTCATTTCCAGGGGCAAGCTCGCTCCCACCACGGCCAGATCTGCAGTCGGCCACGTCGGAGGTGTGTTGATCGATTTGCCCGAAAGTTCGCCTTGGGATTGGCGTCATTTCGGTGCCATTGCCGTGGATGTCTCCAACCTGGCCGATCAGGAAATCTGGATAGGCCTAGGAGGGTGTTGAACAAAGTCGAGGTGTTCCTTGGTCTCTTGCCCCTTGTTCTTGGCGTAGATGCTCTCCACCTTTTCCCGACTCTGAAGGTCAGCCCACGCTTGGCGAACGCGAAGGGGCATTTCCTTCACATCGCCTCCGCCTAGGTAGCGGTTCATTTCGACAGAAGCTTCATCGGAGCGACCAACGCCAAGCCAAGACTCGGCATCCGGCGGGGTTAGCGAGTGGATGGAAATCGCCGCCATCGCCGACAGCTACGGGGTAGGAGTGGCGAGCCATGGAGGCGGCGCGACCAACCTCAACATGCTACTGGCCATGCCCAATGCGATCTATATGGAGACAGGCGGGCCGGTCAAGATGATTGACGGCGAAGTGCCGGCACCCGAAGACCCCGTCATGAGCAGCGAGGTGAGCGCCGAGGAGATTCGGAAGTACAAGGTGGGATGACCCGAGGGCGTACCATCCCCCGCGGCGTATCTTCCGTCTGTCATTCGTCCGGCAGGGTGCTGCCCCGCGTTTCCTTAGCGAAGGGGAGCAGCAGCAGGCCCAGCCCAAACGCCACGGAGGTGAAGGCCACGGGACTTCCGAGAGTTCCAAGTCTGCGGACCATCGTCCCTAGCAGGAAATCCATTCCAGCGGCGATAAAGCGCCCGAAGGAAGTCGCAAAGGCGAACGCCGTGGCCCGGACGGAAGTGCCGTACTGCTCAGGCAGCCAAAGGCTGAAAAGAGCGAAGTTCCCTCCGAAGAATCCCAGGAAGAACAATACCGAGATGAATGCGTGGAGCCCATGAGGCAGGTAGAACGCCCACCCGAAGCTGAGAAGGATGGTCGCGCCCATACCCACAAAATAGAGGCCCAGGGTCGACTTTCGTCCGAAGCGCTCCGCAACAGGGGGGACCAGGAGGCAGCCGAGGATGGTGCCGAGAGCGAGTATGCCGCTGGCGACGGAAACCGTCCGCGTGGCGCGGGCTCCGGTAATGCCCGCCTTTGCCGCGAGCAGAAGGACGGCGGTAGGCTCGTATACGGCGGCTGCCCAGAGACCGACAATGGCCACGCTCAGCAACGCCGTGTTCACCAAGGTGCGGCGCCGGTAGTTTCGGGAAAAAATGCGGCGCAGGCGGGACTCGGCGCCGGCAGTGGAGACAGGTGCGACACGCCGCCAGCGCTCCGGCTCCCTTACGTGCCTCAAGACGAGGAAGGCCAGAACCACGGGCGCGAGGCCGCACAGGAACATGGCACGCCAGCCGTAGCGCGCTCCCACGGTGAAGTCGAGGGCGGAAGCGAGGAAGAACCCGGCGTAGTAACCGGTCTGCAGATAGCCCGCGCCCATTTTTCGGCGGTCCTCCGGCCACGCCTCCGCCACGTAGGTGCCCGCCAGCGCCCACTCGCCGCCGATCCCGATGCCAGCCAGTAGCCTGAATGTGGCGAGTTGCCACACGTTCTGCGACAGGGCGGCGATGCCCGTGAAGACAGAATAGACGATGATTGTTGCGGCCATCACTCGGACGCGCCCGAAGCGGTCCGCCAGAGGTCCCCAGAGAAATGACAGCCCCCACCCGACCAGGAAGAGGGCAAACAAAATAGATCCTGCGAAACCGACATTGTGGGCGGTGCTTGCAATGCCCGACTTGGGCAGGAGTTCGGTAAGCGCAGGGGTGAGCACCAGCGCATAAATGAAAGAGCCCATGCCGTCCAAGGTCCATCCCGCCCAGGCGGCCCAGAAGCCCAGGATTTGCTGGCGGGTCAGAGGAGTCCGGCGAGGAATTCTCGCGGCGGCAGTTAATCTTTCGGCCAAGGCTATTTCCGCCCTTCCCGATGCTCCTTCCAGAGCGGGAGGTAGGTCTTTCGCAAACGGTCCTTCTGCACCTTGCCCATCGGGTTTCGCGGCAATTCCTTCGCGATCGCCACGCACTTCGGCAGTTTGTAGTTCGCGAGGCTGCGGCGCAGGAACAATTTCAGGGAATCCGCATCGATCGCTGCGCCACGACGCGCCACCACAACAGCCATTACCGCTTCGCCGAAATCAGGATGGGGCATCCCGATTACTGCCGACTCCTGCACCCCCTCGAAACGGTCAATGCAGTCCTCGACTTCTCTCGGATAGACATTGAACCCTCCAGAAATAATCAGGTCCTTGGACCTTCCCAGGATGTAAACATAGCCGTCCTCATCGATACGTCCCAAGTCGCCGGTCCTGAAGAATCCATCGGGGGTGAAACAGTTGCTCGTCATCTCAGGCCTGTTCCAGTATCCCGAAAAAACGTTGGGGCCGCGCACCTGGATCTCGCCCTCTTTGCCTGGGCAAAGGGGAAGGTCATCGCCGCCCGCAATGCGCACGGAGATTCCCGGAAGCGGTAAGCCGACAGAACCCGGCAGGCGCCTCCCCTCCAGCGGGTTGCTGGTGTTCATGAGGGTTTCGGTCATCCCATAGCGCTCCAGGATCGATTGGCCGGTCCGTTCCCGGACCTGCTCGAAGGTGTCCGGCAGTAGAGGGGCTGAGCCGGAGACGAGCAGGCGGATGTCCCGGCAGGTTTCCCGGTCGAATTGGGGCAGAGACAGCAGGCGGGTGTAGTAGGTGGGCACGCCCATGAAGACCGTTGCCAGCGGAAGCAGGGAACACACCTGGGCCGCTTCAAAGCGCGGCAGGAAAAGCATGCGGGCGTGGCTCAGCAGCGTGCAATGTAGCGCGACGAAGAGACCGTGAACGTGAAAGATCGGCAGGGCGTGGAGGAGAACGTCATGGCGCGTGAAGCCCCAGGCCTGGACCAGCGTGCGGGCGTTGTGGGCGAGATTACCTTGGGACAGCATCGCCCCTTTGGGCTTGCCCGTCGTTCCCGAGCTATAGAGAATTGCTGCCGTGTCACGATCCGAGGCGGACGCAGTGGAGAAGGTCGAGGGCATAGCGCGGCAGGCCTCTAGTAGATTCCCTTCTCCCGCCGCGCCCAGGGTGAAGACCTGCGGAATGCTTGTCTGGCGGCAGAGATCCGCCATTTCCTCGAAGCGTTCGGGCTGGCAGACCATGCCCCGGGGTTGGGCGTCTGCCAGGAAATAGTTGATCTCGTCGCGAGTGTAGGAGGGGTTCAGGGGCAGATAGACAGCACCCATGCGGAGGCAGGCGAGATAAAGAAAAACTGCCGGCGCCGACTTCTCCACGTGGACCGCGACCCGGTCGCCCTTCGCAATTCCATGTGATGCGAGAAGATTGGCGATGCGAGCCGAATGCTCGTCGACGTCACCGTAAGTGAGAACCTGCCCGCTCGGGATTCCGAGGCAGGGCCGCGAAGGATCAGATGAAGGGCAGCCCATCAGCAGCTCGTAGATGTTTTGGCCCATACTTTGCGTCACGCCCAACCCCGCCCGGCGCGAACCAACTTGCCTAGGCGCTGGCCTCGGCGCAAATGACTTTCACTCCACGGCATCGTGTACTTCGGGTTCGGGCACCGCACGGGACAACGACAGTGAAGCTCTCACGCGGATACCATACGCCATACCGCTCCTGGGTGCAATGTTGACGAAGACCTCGCAGTCGGGACAAAGCTCTGTCTCGACGATTGGTCCGGGCTCCGCGTTGCCGAATTTCGTCAGCAGCTAAACTCGTCGCTTCTGATGCCCTTTACCGCATGACAGGGCGTACTCCAATCCATTCACGTCTGATCGGTAACATACAACTGCGCGACACAGCGTGCAATTTGCAACTCCGGCGCCCGAACCTGGCACTTGGTGAATTCGTTTCGAGTGACGGGAGGCGGCCAGAAGCTCGGGCTAATAGCCAGCGAGGTCTATAGGGCCAATGCTACCTAGAGTCGGGTTGCGGTCTCAAGCGGTTCTGCTCACAAACTGATTCCAGGATTGCTTTTGGTATTTCCGTATAAAACTCATCCGGCATGTTCACCCACAAGCTCCCTCGAAAAGAACCGAAGCCCGAAATTGAGCGGGCGCACTGCTGGTAAGGGAAAACTCAGGAGCACTCGGTCTAATTGTTCCGATGGCTAGCCCGCTCAGCCCTGTTTCACCCCGCATCCTTGCGCCAACAAAGCAGCCCACACCCCTGCGCGTCAAGCGTAGAACCCTCTTCCCAATGATCGGCGGCTTTTCAAACGAAGACAAGAGTGCTCTGCTTCAAGCTGAGAATGCACTCCGTCACTCGGTTCATGCGGGCACCGCCAGAGCGACTGGAGCCGAATTGATAGGCGTTTAGGACATTTCAACTTTGCCTTGACATGGGTTTTTATGATATAGACTGGGCAGGGTTCGTCCGGCCTTCCCGGCTATTTTCGAACCGCCCGCGGAGGTGACACATGGCCGTGACCATCTTTGTGTGGGATATGTTCAAATACCAACCCGGAGAAGGGATCGGCGTGGGCCACGCATCGATGTTCGTCCACGGAGAAAAAGGGACCATCTACATCAGCTTCTGGCCCTCAGCACACACCTTAAAGGCAGGATGGTCATCACCGGGAGTGGTCCATTTTATGAACGGTGACAAGAAAGCGGATGGCCAGCCGAGTTGGGCATCGAAAACCATTTCCACGTTGGACGAAGGCGCCATCATTGCTTGGTGGAGTAAAATCCAGTCCAATCCTCTCATCGATTATGTGAACAAAAAACCCATTCAAGTCAGTGGTGCGGCACATGCATCCCCGGGTGCCATGTACTCGATTCTTCTCAACCAGTGTGCAATTACCGTGGTCAGGGCGCTGATGGTCGGCGCAGATAAAGACACGCGGGTCAAAATCATGAAATGGCTGCAAGCTAATATGGGCAGTACTCCGCTTCTTATCCACGTGCCGACGGTTACGCCCCAAGACGTCAGGGAGCTGGTGGAAGCGGTCTTTTGAGATGCTCCCCCGAATCTTTGACCATACACAGCCTTGAGTTTCCCGAGCTGCGGGAAACCATTCACCCACCGTGTGAACCGGAAACTCCCTGGTAGCTTTTCCGCTTTGGGCAGCAGCCACAACAAAAACTCATATGTCTTTTCGGCGACCACCGCCGTCTGGCGATTCTCTTTGCCCGGCATCAGAACTCCAAAAATGCGTTCGTACGGGGGCTAGCGCCCCCGGTACCCCCTGTCAAGGGAACAGGCGGGTTTTTTCCAGATCGCGAGGTCCCGCGTTAGGCATATACTAGCCTGCTTGTGCAGTTGTGAAGATTCCCAAGGGGGCGGAGACACAAATGAGCAAATTCCTTGCAGCGCGGTTATCGGCAATGATCTTGTGGGGTCTCGCGACAGCGGGTTTGGCTGGCGCCCAGAGCGGCGGCAAGCCATCACTCTTGCAGTCGCCCACCGTGAGCAAGACCCAGATCGCCTTTGCTTACGGCGGCGACATCTGGATGGTGAGCCGCGCGGGAGGTGATGCTCGGCGCTTGGTGACGGGCACCGGCATGCTGGGCGGTCCCCACTTTTCCCCGGACGGCTCCATGGTTGCCTACACCGGCGATTACGACGGCAATCTCGACGTCTACGTGGTCCCCGCCGAAGGTGGTCAGCCCCGGCGACTGACCTATCATCCAAGCTGGGACATAGCTGTCGGCTGGACCCCCGATGGCAAGTCGGTTCTTTTCGTTTCGCATCGTCTTAGTTACTCCGACTCGGATCAGCTTTTCACGGTCCCGGTCGAGGGCAGCTTCGCTTCGGCTTTGCCTCTCTCGATGGCCGAGGACGGCGCTTACTCTCCAGACGGGACACACCTCGCCTATTCACCCTTCTTTCAATGGGAACCGGACTGGAAGCACTACCGCGGCGGGCAAACCACGCCCATCTGGATCGTCGACCTCGCCGATTCCAGCATCGTGAAAGTCCCGCGCGACAACTCCAACGACCGTAATCCTCTTTGGATTGGTGACAAGATTTACTTCCTCTCGGATCGGAATGGCCCTGTTACCCTTTTTGAATATGACCCGAAAACCCAGCACGTAAAGCAGCTCATCAAGAACGAAGGGTTCGACATCAAAAATGCCTCGTCGGGGCCGGGCGCCATCGTTTACGAGCAGTTCGGCGCCATCTATCTTTACGACCTACATTCCGGCAAAACTAAAAGGGTGGACATCACGGTGAACGGCGATATGCCGCAGGTCCGCCCGCGCTTCGAAAAGGTCGAGAAGCGGATTCAGAACGCGCAGATTTCACCCACCGGGCAGCGGGCGGTGTTCGAGGCGCACGGTGAAATCCTGACCGCGCCGGCGGAGAAGGGCGACATTCGCAACCTCACCAACAGCCCGGCCATCGCCGACCGCGACCCGGCCTGGTCGCCGGATGGGAAGTCGATTGCCTATTTCTCCGACGAGTCCGGTGAGTACGCACTCCATATCCGCGAGCAGAATGGCATAGGACCAGTGAAGAAGATCGACTTGGGCCAGCCGCCTTCGTTCTTTTACTCGCCCACCTGGTCGCCCGACTCGAAGAAGGTCGCTTACAACGACAAGCGGCTGAACCTCTGGTACGTGGATCTCGATCACCCCACGCCGGTGAAGGTCGACACCGATCTTTTTGATACGCCGCTGCACGAGTTCGACGTGGCCTGGTCGCCCGACAACAAGTGGCTGACGTATACGAAGCAGCTTCCCAACTACTTGCGGGCGGCCTTTGTCTACTCGCTCGACAATCACAAGACCACCCAGATCACCGACGGCATGAGCGACGTGATGTATCCGAACTTTGATAAGAACGGCAAATATCTCTACTTTACGGCCAGCACCAACATGGGCCTTACCACGGGCTGGCTGGACATGACCAGCGATGCGCATCCCGTAACGCGCAGCGTCTACGTGGTGGTGCTGGGCAAGGACCTGCCTTCGCCGCTGGCGCCGGAGAGCGATGAAGAAAAAGCTCCGGAGTCCAAGAAAGACGAGAGCGGGGCAAGCGCTTCCGGCGCTGCCGGCGGCGGTGCGGCCGCTGACAAGGACAAAGGCAAAGACCAAAACAAAGAGAAGGATAAGGAGAAGGTGGCTGTCAAGGTCACCATCGACTTTGGGAACATCAGCCAGCGCGTCCTGGCGTTGCCCATTCCGGCGCAGAATTACCAGGGTCTGGCGGCCGGCAAAGAAGGAATCCTCTATCTGGCCCAGGGCGTCCCGGTAGACATCGAGGAAGGCCCGCCCAGCTTCTCCATACAGCGGTTTGACCTCAAGACGCGCAAGACCGAACAGGTGTTGGGGGGCATCCGCAACTTTGCCCTTTCCGACAACGGCGAGAAGATGCTTTACCGGCAGGGCGACAACTGGTTCATCGTTGCCTCCGACAAGGCGCCCAAGCCCGGCGATGGCCAGCTCAAGATCGCCGACATGGAAGTGAGAGTGGATCCGCGGGCCGAGTGGAGACAGATGTATCACGAGGTTTGGCGAATCGAGCGCGATTTCTTCTATGACCCGCACTTCCATGGGCTGAACCTCGGGGAAGCGGAGAAGACCTTCGCGCCCTATCTCGATAACATCACCAGCCGGGAGGACCTCAACTACCTGTTTCGCGAAATGCTCAGCTATATGTCGGTGGGTCACATGTTTGTGGGCGGGGGCGCGGAGCCGGAGATCCCGAAAGTCCAGGTCGGGCTGCTCGGCGCCGACTACGCCGTCGAAAACGGCCGTTACCGGTTCGCCAAAGTTTACAACGGCGAAAACTGGAATCCGGAACTTCACGCGCCTCTTACTCAGCCGGGCGTCAACGTCAAGGGCGGCGATTACCTGCTGGCGGTGAACGGGCGCGAGCTGCGCGCTTCCGACAACCTCTACAGCTTCTTCCAGGAGACCGCGGGCAAGCAGGTGGTGCTCAAGGTGGGGGCGAGTGCGGACGGTTCGGGGTCGCGCGAGGTCACGGTGGTTCCGGTGGCCGACGAGTTCGGACTGCGCCACCTGGACTGGGTGGAGGGCAACCGGCGCAAGGTGGAGGAGCTGAGCGGGGGCAAACTAGCCTATGTGCATCTCCCGGACACGGGAGGCGGCGGGTTCACCAACTTCAACCGCTACTACTTCGCCCAGGTGGGCAAGCAGGGAGCCATTCTGGACGAACGCTACAACCACGGCGGTCAGTTGGCCGACTACATCGTGGACTCCCTGCGCCGGCCCCTGATGAGCTGGGTGATGACGCGAGAAGGCCAGGAATTCGCTTCGCCGGCGGAGGCCATCTACGGTCCCAAGGTGATGATCATCAACCAGTTTGCAGGCTCGGGCGGCGACGCCATGCCCTGGTATTTCCGTAAGGCCGGCATAGGCCCCCTGGTGGGGGAGAAAACATGGGGCGGACTGGTGGGCATCGGGGGCTATCCGGAATTGCTCGACGGCGGCCGGGTGATGGCGCCGCGCTGGGCCATCTACGGTTTGAACGGCGACTGGGAAGTGGAGAACCACGGCATCGCGCCGGATGTGGAGGTGTGGCAGGATCCCAAGCTGGTGCGTGGGGGTCACGACCCGCAACTGGAAAAGGCGGTGCAGGTGGCGTTGGACCTGTTGAAGAAGAATCCGCCGCCCACGTATCCGAAGCCGCCTTACCCGGATTTCCATCCTCGCTTGCCAAAGGTGGTGGAGTGAGGTCCCCTGCCCCGATTATCGGCGAAAAAATGCGTCGTTGATTCTTGCTCTCCGTTATTGGCGCTGTCCGGCACTCCACGAGACTGAAGGTCGCTCTGGGCTCGCCCGAATGGACTGCGTGGAGAGCCCCGTCAATAACCGCGAAGCACTACCTCGCAGCAGGCGGCGGAAGCAACCCCAAAATAATCTACTTGGTCGCATAACGGCGTAACCGCGCATCTGGCGGCCTTGACCTGTCTGTTCACCAAATCCCGTGATTGCGGACAGGAGGTTGCCTACCTTGGGCCGGTGCGGATTCCGGGAGAGAAGGAGCCTTGGAGTTGAAGGCCGAAACTTCCAGCGCACGAATACTGACTATCGCAACTCCCTACAAAATCCTGCACTCGATCCGGTGTATAATGCGCGCCAGTCACGCTACGTCCTGGCCCGAAACTTCTGAGCACATCAGGGGAATCGGGCACGAATGGAGTTGTTCATGAATACCCGGTTCTCCTTCCTGCCAAGTCGCTTGTCCGGCGCCGTTTCCCGACGCCACTTTGTAACGGGAAGCATGGCTGCGGCTGCAACTTTGGCGTTGGCGCATTCCGCACCAGGGCGGAGCACTGCAACCACAAACCGGCGAGGTGCGATCAGGCTCGGCTTGGTTGGCTGTGGCGGGCGCGGTAGCCTGATTGGCCGGCTCTTCAAGGAGCACGGTGGCTTTGAAGTCTTCGCCGTGGCAGACTACTTCCAGACGGTGGCGGATGCCGTCGGCGATGCACTGGGCGTTGATAAGGCGCGACGCTTCTCGGGCCTCTCGGGCTACCAGAACGTGATAGGCGCCGGTGTCGAGGTCGTTGCCCTCGAGAACATTCCTGCCTTTATGCCTGATCAGGCTACGGCGGCGGTCAATGCCGGCTGCCACGTCTACATGGCCAAGCCCGTGGCGGCGGATGTGCCCGGCTGCCTGCAAATTGAAGCGGCGGCTAAACTCGCTTGCCAGAAAAAGCAGTGCTTCTTCGTCGATTACCAGATTCCCACGGACCCCGTCAACATCGAGATCGTCCAGCGCGTCCAGGACGGCGGCGTGGGGAAGATCGCGCAGTTGGCCACGACAGGATTGTGTAACGGCTTTAACGATCCGCCTAAGACGGCCAACCTGGAGAGCCGCCTACAGAAGCTGATATGGGTCAACGATATTGCCTTGGGGTGCGATTACATCGGCAACTTCGATATCCACGCGGTCGATGCGGCGCTGTGGGTGATGGGACAGCGGCCGGTTGCCGCTGCCGGCTCATCGCAAGTTGCTCGGCCCAACGCACATGGGGACGGGCACGGCGTCTGCTCGGTCATCTATGACTACGCCGACGGCACCGTTCATAATCATTTCGGTCTGGGGTTGCCCGACAGAAAGGACAGCACTCTCGACTGTCACGTGTATGGCACAACCGCGAACGCCGTTATCAGCTATTGGGGCAAGGCGTTCCTGCTCGGTGGCCCCCGGGAATACAGTGGCCAAATCGAGAACCTTTACCACGATGGCATCGTTCGCAATATCGCGACATTCTACGAGAACGTCACCAATGGACGTTCTGAGAACCCAACCGTCAGGCGGGCGGTGGATAGCGCTCTCACGTGCATTCTGGGCCGCGAAGCCGCCAGCCGCCGGATCCGTCTGACCATGGACGACTTGATTAAGGAGAACAAACGTCTGGAATTAGATCTAACCGGACTGAAGGCGTGACTTAGGTTGGAGCTGACCTCATGAAGTGCAATTGCTTTGCTCTCGCCAGTATCCTATGAGTCCTTGCTGCTGGCTACCGCGTCACCCATCTGCCGGTCGATCGCGAGGGCTTGGTGCAGCTTTGCCGGTTTAACTGACCGCTGACGACTGACAACTGCTCCGATAATAGTCACGACGCGGTTTCGACGGTAAGCCGAAGCCCGACGGCTTTGGTCACCGCGAACAAGGTGGACAGCCGGGGATTCCCACGTTCCGACAGGGCGCGGTAAAGGCACTCCCGCCCGATATCCGCCGATTGTTTTCATTGTAACTTATATGGCCAACAACAAGGGTCACCCCTACACGCCCAAGCCCGTCTTGGACCAGTGTGGTAATCTAGGTAGGAAAAGAGACTTCGGTTGTTTGAAGCAACAGCGAACTAATCTTTTGCTCGGAGGTGTGCACCCATGACGATTCAGATTGAACTCGATGCGGAAACGGAAGCACGGCTTGCGGTCAAGGCTCGTGCCCAGGGCATAGCCCTAGAGAAAGCGGCGGCGCTTGTGCTTGAGCAAGCAATGGCTTCCGGATTCACACCTCCGGGCAATCTCGCCGTCCGCGATTTCCATACGATGCTCGCCCTGCTGGCGGAAGGCTCGGAGCGTTTGCCGAACCTTCCCACCGAAAGCTTCACGCGCGAAAGCTACTACGAGGACCGTGCCTAAATGCCTGGGACCTTCTACCTGATCGACAGCAATATTCTGCTGCGCTGGGTGAAGCCGGATGATCGCGACTATCCCTTGAGGAAAGGGTACCTGACACCCTTTCCGCCCCTGACACCCTTTCCGCCCACCCTTTCCGCCGGACCATCGCCTCATCATGGGAAACGCTGGCCTTTCGGGTCATAAGGGTTTGGTCCTTTTATTCAGTTCCGCCCACACTCCCATGCAGGAGAAGGCGCTACGCTGAGCGGCGATCCACGCCCGTCCAAATCGCCCTCATCCAATTTTTGCAGGGTTTGGGGCAGCAGGTTGCGGTGGCGTGACGTGGTCGTTCCGACCAAGCTATGCACGGCTCCAAGAGCCGCGGAGTCTCAAAACGCGAGACTCCGTTTCCTGCTTCGCTGGTCAATCCGTATCAAACGTTTGCCAGCCAGCCTTCGCCAGCGGTCCAAGCAGGTCTGCATAGATTGCTTCGTATGTCCCAAACTCGAATCGAGTATGTCGCTCGTTCATGAACTCAACCCACGGCGTATCGCCAAGGGCGCCGCGCTGCCCCACGCAACGCGAGTTCCACGTAGCGGCACTTTCTGCGGAAGCACCCGGCACCAGGCTAAACTCCTGTTCAGGGTCCTTGGAACTTCGAGCCCAGTTTCTGGCACATTGCTCCAGGTCAACAAACTGCTCTTGCCCCGCCTCGTCAAGGTATTCGACTCGCTGCTGAGTCACGCTCGTGACTCGCGCGCTCGCGACGCCGATCCGAACTATTTCGGGAGCGGTCTGGTTCATTCGGGGCCTCCTGACTTCGAAACCGGAGCCTCCACAAGCTCTAATGGAAGTCCCTCACTAAGGATACCATTTGAGAGCGCCAGAATAATACACCGAACGGTTAGATCATTCATTGCCATTCCGTGTTCGGGGGAAAACGGTTCCTGGTATCGTTTCTCCCATTACTTTCGGATCGTTCCGAGACGACGCAGTGCGTGGTATACTTGCGCCGCCAGAAATGTCAAAGAGGAAACAATTAGTAACTTGCAAGATGGCAGGATGCTGGCTTGGTGCGTGTGGAACTGGCGGCCGGAATCCAAAATGGAAATTCCGCGGATAATCACTGGCGCATGTGGCGGGCCGAGGAATCACGACTTCGCCAAAGGAGCACGCTATGCACACTGGGTTGATTGGCTTTGTGAGCGCCCTGATTGCGAGTCTCGGTTACGGTTATTGGCTGGGCGGATACGCCAGGAAGCATGGTTGGAGTGAAAACTACGCTAGACGGAGGGCTGCGTTGGTGCCGTATGGTGCTGGGGTGGCGGTGGTGCTTACTCTTATCGCCGTCCGCATAAAGACTGGCACAGGCTGGACAACGGAAGGATCGCTTTCGGGAGGACTGTTTTGGGTCATGCTCGGATTCCTCCTCGGCGGTGGCCTCACGACGATCATCGTCTTGCGCCGGCTCCGTTAAAACTCGGTGGGGGCGCTGACTCGGCCCCCCTCTCCCTATTGCAGGTTGCCCTGTTGACGGGGAAAACGGTTCCTGGTCTCGTTTCTCCCGCGCGGTTCATCCTCGTCTTCCAGTGCCGCTCTGAGGTATTCGGCGGCAAATTCCGGGTCCCTGCGAAGCCGCCGGACCATCGCCTCATCATGGGAAACGCTGGCCTTTCGTGTCATAAGGGTTTGGTCCTTTCTTTGTGATCATTGTAACTTATAAATCACGGATGCGCAAGCGGGAGGACGCAGGCCCGCTGCAGCTTGTCATTCTGAACGCAGTGAGGAATCTCCGTAGTTCAGCCCGAGTGCCGGAAACAGAACCAACTGCGGCTATCCTTCGCTCTACTCAGGTGACAGTGGAAAGGATTTCGAGCTGGTAGCGCAGAGTCCCCGCTCTTCGGATTCTGCGGCTCTTCCTGGGTTGCGGCTCCCCAATTACCAATGGGGTAGCCGAAACTTCGGTGTCAAACAGAGCCGTTGGACTCAGGCCAAAACATCAGGATCCAGCTTACTATCCTGCCTATTTTGATTACTGGGCCTTCGCGACATCTTCCATCAGGTTTTTCAGTCCGCCGATCTTCTCCCAACCCTCAAGGAACCCATCGAGGACAGTTTGAAGCTTCTCGGGAAACGCCGTCGCTTGTCCCTCTGGTATAGCTTCCGACAGGGTGATATGCTTGGCTTTCTCATCATAGGGAAAAGTCTTGAACTTCAAGTCCCTATTTTCATCAAACTTCTGCCAAGCTTTTTGGAACAGTTTCTGGTCCGAAAACCAGATGGCCGTGATTGCGCGCAGTTGGTAAGTGTCGTCCTGGGATTTCCAGTAGAGTCCGATGTAAATTTCGACAACATCGTTTAGATTGAACGACACGTACATCCACGGATCTTCTGTAACCAGTAATTTCCCCTTTTGGGGGTAGTGCCGCAGGTCCTCCTCACTAAGATTAGTCCCCATTTCTTGTTGATGCCTTCAAGGTGCCCCTTGGCCAGGTCCTCACAAACGTCCAGTACGATTTTCTTGAACTGGTTCATTGCGATTGTTGCCTGGACGTAGGATACGGCGCCTTCCTGGATCAACTTTTCGCTGCCGACTGGCACGCGGGGAATTCTCAGGTCACTCGGTTTTGTCATTGCAGTTCTCCTTGTAGCGATTCTTCAATGTGGTCAAGCACTCGCGAGTGTGCCATCCATGTCATAGCCGATGCCTCGGGAGCGGGTAATGACATATCCAGCAGGTTTCTTTCAACGGCACTGACGAAGGATAGGATCAGTGCTGCAACGATGGGACGGGCAGAAATGTAGCGAGGCGCGATTCTCCTGAGTTCAACACACACGCGTACCCAAGAGACAAACCTGAAGCGACCTGGGTACTCAGCCCCTTCCTCGCCCTCGGTTGTCAGTAGGACTGGGAATCTCCTATTTTCATCATAAGCAATCTGCCGGTCCATCCATACGCGGTAGCCGGCCTGCTTTTGAAGGTCTGCCGCATCCGTAGAAACGAGCTTGACCTCAATGACAATCAGGGCAACTTTCTCGGATTCAGTCTTCTTGAACTCAATGACGATGTCCAGCCTTCCTTCTCCACTGGGCACCTTTATACTCTTCTCACAAACAACATGAGGACGAATACCCAGACAATCTGATATCGCAGCATTTTTGTCTTTACCTTCCAATTTGAATAACCCGAAAACTTCGCCGGGGCTTTCCAACTGTTCAATAATCCATGCGAGCCAGGCGGAGTAAGACTCCTCGCGGTTATTCTTCAGCCACCTGTGTGTCCCGAAATCCGCCCGAAGGGGTTCCCCGAATGGAGCGAGGCAAGCGGCGGATTTGTCAAGAATATCGCGGTAGTTTCCCTTCTGGACATCACCCCACGTCTGCATTGCATCAACCATGAGCTGGGCCGGTTGCCAGTCCACCTCGGACTGGAAACTTTGCAGGTCCGAGCCGAGTCGGCCCCAGCGAGCCAGAATTCCGGCTGCTTGGTTCATCGCAATGCCCCCGTCTGTGGGTCCTTCGGGTTTGCATTCCTCGCTCGATCCAGAGACAAGCAAGGTCGAACCAAGTGCACCCCATACCGCCAGAGCGTCGGCGAGTCGGCTTAACGCAGGATCGTCATATCCAGTAGCTTGCCGCTGCTTGATTTTTGCAGCGCCAGTTTTCCGCATCGTATATTCCCTCGAGAGATTTATACACCCGCCGCCTCTCGCTTGCGAGCGTTTAATCTGTGGGCAGCCCATGAATCTATTCGGGCCTTGGATCAGAAGCTGAGACGAACGAAAAACACTCCGATCCGTAAAGCTTCTGTTTTTCCTTTCAGGCGGAGCGGAGAACATCCAGCAGCCGCACCATCGCCAGCGTGTCCTGTTTACAGTAGGTCAGCAGCGCCTCACGCAGCCGCTTCCTTTCTGCGCTTTCGACCTCAGCGTGAACCATCTTCTCCCAGGCGAGGCCCGCATCGTTGCCTTCGGCTACCTCCATCCCATCGTAAGACATCTCCGGGACCAGGGCGGGAAGAACGCTCTTGAGCGAGAAAGAGCCGCAGAACGCAGAGTGATAAACATGGTCGCGCATGACCGGCAACAAATCCCACAGCCGCTTCTGGATGTTCGTGATCTCGTCCCTATACTTCGGAAACCATTGCGCCAGGCTCTCCAGGCACCCCGATTCGAAGCCGCTGTTGTATGCGATGATGTTCCCCTTCTTTCCAACAACCGGGCAGAGGGCCATCACGAACGCCAGCCGCGGATCGGCGTCCTCTTCTGGCAGGAATTCAAAGTGCTCAAGATCAGCAGCAGGCTTTCGCTGAACGTGCACCGACCACTGGAAAGGGATTTGGTCGTATGGGCTCATGCCGGCGTATCGGGGGAGCGCCACGCCCAGGGTTTCGAAGTCCATGAAGTAAAGCGGGTAACGAAGCTCGGGGAGAGCCGCCTTGAGTCCCTTTCCGAACCATGGCTTTCCAGTCCTTGCGCAGTCCCAGGCCCGCTTCTGCCGGTCGGTAAACCGGAAGTCTTTCGGGATGTTAGCGATCGACTCGATCCCCAGTGCCGCCAACTCGTCCAACTTCTTAGCCGATATGCCCGGAAGGTTCTCGATGTGGTCCATCGGCAAGGGCTTGTTGCAGTGGTCGTAGAATTCGCAGGTGAAAGGGTTTGTACATTGCCTTCCTGGTTCGATATCCGGTGGCTTGGCCCGCACCAGGACCTTACGCTCTTCGCGGATTAGGTCTCTTACTTCCCTCTCAAGCGCTTTGGTCTCATCGGTAAGGTCGCGAACAATGAACAATTCCTTCAGGTCGTACTGCTTCCCGTCATAAACGTACTCCCGGTTGAGATGCATCAGGCCGGGGACGACCTCGAACCCGCAACCCTCAAGGATGAGCCGCTGGATGGCCACATCGTAAAGATAGTAATCCTTGAGAGCTGTCGAGGATTTCACCTCGATCAGCCTCCATCTGTCTCTGGGCAGCCTCTCCAGAATGTCGACCCGCGCCAGGATATTCTCGTGCACAAAAGTCGCCTCGAACACCGCAGGCAGATGTTTCTTTGCCACTGCAACCTCCGTCTGCTCAAGGGCCTTGCCCAAATCCTCGTGCCCCGCCTCGATGAGCAATCCGCCGGGAAACATCTTCTGTGCACATCGGCCCACTTCGTGGCCTTGCTCCATAACGGCCTGTGTTTTCTCGTCCGCCTCGCCTGCCAGGTCCGGCTCATGGACCTGCAAATACATCCGCTTCAGGCACTGATGGCCAGCGACGAATCGGGACTTGGAGAGGTTCATACTCCCTCATTGGTCAACCGCGATTCTACGCCTAATTTCAGGCTGAAGTGCAACACGGTACCGAAGTCTTTATTGCAACGGCGCCGACCCATCTTCTGCCATTGAGGGCTGCGGATGGCGGCTCCGTGATTAAGTCGGACTTTTTGTGCTCTGGGCATTTTTCTCTTGACAAACGGGACGGCATAGGCTAGAGTTGTTCTGTGGGGTTGGGCAGGGGGTCAGGCCCTGCCGGATAGGTTATGCGTCCTCTTTTGTTTTCGTCCGTAGTCCCTGTCTGTGGTGATCTAAAACCGCCTTTTTCCCAATCCAACCAAGCGTGGGCATAAACTGATCTCGGCTCGGCAGTGTTTTTCTGACAGCGGATTATGGTGCGACCATGTCAGATTGTAATGCGCGGTCAACCCGGAATTTCGAGAATTTGGCAAGCCAGTAATGAGGTCCGGTGATGAGCGGTAGGCGGCAGGCGGTAGACAGGAGCTAGGATTTAGGAACCAGAAGGAGGCGAGCGCGGTGGCGGCTGCAAAAGACAAAACGATTACTGGTTTAACGCGTGGATGGTACGAACAGTAATCGCAGTGAGCTTATTGATCGGCTTTTCCGACTTTTCGCTGGTGATGAACTCATCGGCCCCGACGGAAAGCGCCGCCGCAATGTGAAGGGCATCCATGGCGTGAAGATCAAAGTTCCTGGCTTGCAAAAAGGCTTCCTCCGCAAGTGGTTCGCTGATTGACGCCCAGGCACTTACGGACTGGAAGAACGTTTCGTAAAACCGCGCCTCGCTGTCCCGGTGATGGCGAAGAGCTTTCGGCAACACTTCGAGCCGCACCAAGGCGCTGGAGGCAAAGATCCTGTCGGGATCATCGAGCACCGTCATGGCGAGCCGGGCAACCTCCTCGGCGCCGCGGGCGGCGGCAATGAGGACGCCCGAATCCACAAACGTCAGCTTGCTCATTTCTCAAGCCCGGGGTCGCGGCGTTGTTCAGAGACTTCCTTCTCAATCTCATCCCAACCCAGGGGTCTTTCCCCCGAGGCCATAATCTGACCCCGAATCTCCCAAAGGCGCTTCCCCAGCGAAGTGCGCGGCTGATAGGGCGGCAATCCCGTTCCCTCGGACGTGGTTGGCATTTCGGTAGCCCGGTTCCTCATAGATGTCTCCCCTGACCACTACTCTAACACAACACGTAGGGGAACTCCTCTACGGCTATTGCCGAGCCCATAAAAGCAAAACCCCGCCGGAGGCCTTGTGGTTGATCCGACGGGGAGAAAATCTCAAGAGCAATATAAACCCCAGGGCGCCGGCTTGTCGAGCGCGAATGCAGCCAAGATAGATACCGCTGGCTGGCAGACTCCGAACTGAGGAGTCTGCGATCTCCCGAAGGGAGAGTTCTTGTCGGGGGGACCGAGTCAAGCCGGTCAATGGAAAAGTCCGAACGCCCCCGAAGCGGATAGCCAGACTTCAGCGGTGCCCCTCCAGGGCATGGTGGCTGGCGCACAGCGAAACTCTGCGGTCGGGTCATTAGGAACTCCTGGGCATCGCAGAGCTTTGCTCTGCGCCCGCCACGAACTTATCCGCTCGAGCCAGCGCGTCCATTCCGGGGATGCCGAGGTGACAACTTGATTCTGCATTTACGTATGGCGCAGCTTTGGAGTGCGGCAGCTTGCTGGCGCTTTGTTGCAGGCCAGCTTGCTGGCCGGGGTTACCTCAGAAACTAAATGACCGCGAGCAAGCTGACGGGGGGAAAGCGGCAGCAAGCTGCCGCACTCCAGACCTCCGCAGCGGAGTTCGCGGAATTCGATGAGTTTTTCCATGCGTTCGTCGCCGCTGGCGAGCAGTCCCTCGCTGGAGCGGACGCGCTCAACCACCGCACACGTCCAGCAGCCGAACAGCTGTGCCGCCGCTGAAGCCGACCAGCCAGAGCCGCTCGTCCTCCAGATAAAGTTGGCGAAGCGAGTGCGAAATATCTTGAAACGCCGTCATGGTCACAGGCGCGATTGTACGCGTAATCTCAGGCTTAAAGGCAACACGGTACCGAGTCTTTATTGCAACCGCGCTGGCCCATCTTCTGCCATTGAGGGCTGCGCATGGCGGTTCCGTGACTAAGTCGGACTTTTTATGCTCTGCGCATTTTTCCCTTGACAAACGGGACGACATAGGCTACAGTTGTTCTGTGGGGTTGGGCAGGGGTCAGGTCCTGCCGGCTAGGTTATGCCAGAAAGTCCTCTTTCGTTTTGGTCCGTGGTCCCTGCCTGTGGTTTCTGCCTCCAAGTGCAGTCGAGGAGTCAAAGAGTCGAGGAGTTGGGAAGTCGAAACCAGCCGCCGGCCCCATCTTTCGGGTCGCAGCTTGGGGAGACGGTGGGGGCATTCCTGGACTTTCCGGCTCGCCGATTTGCCGGCGCCGGAACTTGGCGAGCGCGTCGGGGGGCAACACTCCGAAAAAAACACAAAATATTATGAACGAAGCCAGTATGTTGTTGAAAACAAAGAAACGCATGTCAGAAACGAACTAAAACGAACTCAAAACGAACTCGAATTGAGTGCTCAAATGCGTGAAATAGAACCAAAATTCGAGCTTCTTGACACCTCACACGTTGGGGCGGTGAACTAGATCGTGGGAGACGGGGCAGAGACCGAAATTGCTCGACTGGGGGAAACCCGGGGGACCGCGAGAGAATTCAAGAATACTGGGAACAAAGCCAAGAAGTTGCTGAAAACAAAGCACATAACTTTTCTGAATGGGGCAAATCAGGGGTCTTTGGCGGGCCAATCGGCGCAAATCAGGGCCTGAAGCGAGCAAGGGCGATTTGGGAAAACGAGGTCAGGCTTGACCGCCGCAAGGGGAGGCAGAGCAGGGACAAATTGTCGGCTAGATAGGATTGACGCTTGTCAGCGACGACTTGTTAAGAATGACCCCTGATCCAGGGGCCGCCGGCGAGACGCTGAAGAGCAGTGGGCTGCTCGAGGTGGCAGGCATGACGCTGGCGCGCGCTTCCATGTTCATCACCTTAACGATGGCAGACAAGATTGTAGCGGCGGCGGGCATGGGACAACTCGACAAGTGTAAGATGGCTGTCGCCTCCCTTGTTGTCACCACCGGCATGGGCGCGTTCTTCTGCACGGGATCGCTTGGAATCGGGTGCGTGGCCAGGGCCCTCGCCATTGCTGCCGGTGCCTTCGACGTTTATGGTCAGTGCTACGGCGACGAGTGACGCCCTGCCTCGAATTCCAGCGGGCCGTGCGAGGTGGCTGGCGAAGTCTGCGGCGCCGACGGTCTTTCTTTCGGAGACTCTGGGACTGGCGGTTGGGGAGCCGTGCGGAGCCTTAGTCGAGAAGCGCAATCACCAGTACGCATCGAGGCGCCATGAGAACAGAACTGAACTACGGCCTTACCTTTGAAGAGGCGACCCTCTCACCCCGCGACTTCTGTCTATGCATGAGACTGTAGAGACGGGCGCTTCGCTTCACCATCAATGGGTACCTTTACAGAGACTTGCTTCGCGGCCCGCCGTTGGTTATCGAGGGTACGTTAACAAAGGGTTGCCTTTTCGACAAAGCCAGTGAAACCAGAAACGTCAGGATACAGGCAGAATCCAACCCGAGAAACATCTTCCGGGGAAGCGTCACGGGCACGATAGGATTGAAAAGGACGGCAACCGCGACAAATCCTGCCGCCCAAAAGTACTTATGACTGCGGAACCCCTCTGCAACAACCAAGAGGGCGCTCAGACAAACCAACATATTGAAAAGCTCCAGGTAGCCGCCGTTCCTCACTGACCACTCTTGAGAGCCAACAGGCAGGCTCTCAAAGAGCCCCAAAAGCAATACCACGATAGAAACCCACTTCATGATTGTCGTTAGCACTGAAATCCTCATTTCTTCCTGCAGCGTGGCGTTTCCTCTTCGCCGAACTCCATTTCTGGAGCACAACTTGGCGGTGCTCGCCAGTCGCAGGTACATCGCTAAATAAACCTCAATTAGTTCAGCGTTACCGAGGCGACTCTAAGACAGGCTCTTCTTATTAACCATAATAGGTGAATTCACTTTACTTGTCAAGCTACTTATGGGAAACTTAGAATATGAACAAGGAATGAACTAGCGTGAGTTAACAAAAAGGACGGCTTCCATGGATCTACCCTTAATTCTCAGGCAACGACTTGAGCAACTAGGACATGAGCAGAGGGACTTGGCGGTTGCTGCCCAGGTCACGGAATCTTATATTTCGCAATTACTTACAAGGAAAAAAGCGCCTCCCGCCCCGGAGCGGACAGACATCTATCGTAAGATCGAAGAATTCTTGAAGTTTCGACGCGGAGAGCTCACTAAGCTGGTTGAGTTGCAGCGCCAGGAAGAGCTGAAGCGGAAACTGTCCGATCCACCCGCGCCTTTGTACAAAGAAGTTCGAGAGCTAGTTCTTCGTAAGTGCAAACTCGGCAATCAGAAACAAGTCAGGACGATTTTCGAAAGACAGCCTTTCGGTGAACTTGAACTTCTGGTGACCCAAAAGCTTCTGGATGTGGTCAAGGAAGTTGCCAGACAAGAACTCGACAGTGAGAACTGGCTCCGCTTGGTGGGCAGGCTCAACAATCGAAGCTACGAAGAGATGAGAGTTGCGATTCTCGAGTTTCTAGATACAGACGTCTTCAATGTGTCGATTGAGAATTGCGTCTCTTTCCTGGATCCCCTGATTGAATCCTGGGACATTGACCTTACAACTTTCAGCCTTGAAGTCATTTTGAACCGCAGAGTGGCCCCTGGGCACGTTAAGAAGTTTGCGTTCGTTGAACAGCCAGAAAGTGCTGGCGATGAGGAGCCGGGGCTGAAGGCATTCCTTCAAGAGACTTCTCTTAGTGCCGGAGCTACCGCGGAGGAAATCGAGTTCTTCAAGGCTCTCAGACTTAGGGGGAGACACCCCACTCCACTCTTTTACTACCGTGAATTGCAGATCCTTCGAGATCCCTTGCATTTCCGTGGGCCGGCGTTGGGGGGAGGACCCGCCGTGCCAACGAGGCATGACCGCTCACCGTCCGCCAAGTGAGCAAATGTGACCAGATTTCAAGCCTCCGATGAGGGATGCTGCTAAAGGGCGGGGCGACCTCGAGGCCTTGTCGTGTGCGAACATTCGTACAGTCTTCCGGCATCTCTCCACAAAGTGCTGCCGGGCGCTCGGCTGCGCCCCGGCCAGAATCGGGTGAATACTGTGCAGGCCGGAGAATCACACCTCCGAAACATATGGAAACAGCATCTCCTACAGTCCGGAAGATAGCATTTATCGGTGACTACTTACCACGCAAGTGCGGCATCGCTACGTTCACATCCGACCTGCTGACTGCCGTGGCCGCGGAATACCCCCACAGCCAGTGTTTTGCCGTGTCGGTCAACGACATCGAGGAAGGCTATGAATATCCCGCCGTAGTCCATTTCGAAATCGTCGAGCAGGATCTTACGTCCTACCAACGCGCTGCGGACTTCATCAACATCAGCAACGTAGACATCGTTTGCCTTCAGCACGAGTTTGGGATTTACGGCGGGCCGGCGGGCCGTGACGTGCTGGCGCTGGTGCGCGAGCTGAAGATGCCCGTCGTCACCACCTTTCACACACTCCTGCGCGCGCCGAACGAAACACAGCGGCGCGTCATGCAGGAATTGATCGCCCGCTCGACCCGGCTTGTGGTCATGACCGAGCGCGGCCGCCAGATGTTACAGGAAGTCCACCAGGCTCCGGCCGCCAAAATCGATCTCATCCCGCACGGCATCCCCGACATTCCGTTCGTCGATCCGAACTACTACAAGGACCAGTTTGGAGTGGAGGGAAGGACTGTACTACTCACCTTCGGGCTGCTTTCGCCCAACAAGGGAATTGAGCAAGTGCTCAATTCCCTGCCGATGATTCTTGCGGAGTTTCCGGAGGTTGTTTATGTCGTCTTGGGCGCGACGCATCCCCACGAGTTGCAGGAGCGCGGTGAAGCCTATCGTCTCGGCCTCGAAATCCTGGCCAAGAAGAACAAAGTCGAGAAGAATGTCATTTTCTATGACCGTTTCGTGGAACTCGAGGAGTTGAAGGAGTTCATCGGCGCGGCGGACGTTTACATTACGCCGTATCTCAACGAGGCGCAGATTACCTCGGGCACCCTGGCGTACACGTTTGGCGCGGGCAAGGCCGTGGTCTCGACACCTTACTGGCACGCCGCGGAATTGCTGGCGGAAGAGCGCGGTATCCTCGTGCCCTTTGGAGACTCCAAGGCCATTGCGCGCGAGGTTGCTGGCTTGCTGCGCGATGCGACACGGCGTCATGCGATGCGCAAGAACGCCTATAAGCTGGGCCGTGAAATGGTCTGGAACAACGTGGCGCGGCTTTACATGCGCTCCTTCGAACAGGCTCGCCTTCAGGGTGCCGTGCTGTCGCGAAAATTGTTCGCTACCAAAACTCTCGACCAGCAACCCCGGGAGCTGCCGGAAGTGCGGCTGGACCATCTCTCGCGGATGACTGATTCGACCGGCATTTTCCAACACGCAATACTGACGGTGCCGAATTTTCGCGAAGGATACTGCACGGATGACAACGCCCGGGCCTTCATTCTTTCCACACTTCTCGACGAGTTGAAGGTCGAACCGGCACGCCTACGGAAGCTTTCCAGCACTTACGCGGCCTTCTTGAATTACGCCTTTGATGACAAAATCAAGCGGTTCCATAACTTCCTGAGTTTCGACCGCCGGTGGCTTGATGAGCAGGGGTCTGAGGATTGTCACGCCCGCGCGCTCTGGGCATTGGGCGTGGGCGTGGGACGCTCCCCGCATCGGAGTTTCCAGATCATGGCCGGACAACTCTTCGCCCGCGCCTTGCCGGTGGTGACCACGTTTACTTCGCCGCGCGCCTGGGCATTCTCGCTCATCGGAGTCCATGAGTATCTGCGCCGGCTGAGTGGCGACAGCTTGGCTCACCAGATTCACGATACGCTCACCACGCGGCTGATGGATATCTTCGACAGGGCCTCTCACGCGGATTGGCCTTGGTTTGAAGAGGAACTGAGTTACGACAATCCCAAGCTGGCACACGCCTTGCTTCTCAGCGGACACGCCACTGGACAGAAGGCTGTGTACGAACGGGGCCTTGGTGCGCTGCGCTGGTTGGTGGGGGTGGAGACCTCCGAGAATGGTCACTTCCAGCCCATCGGCAGCAATGGATTTTATCGACGCGGCGGCCCGCGTGCCACCTTCGACCAGCAGCCCATCGAGGCTCAAGCGATGGTGTCCGCCTGTCTCGAGGCTTACCGGGCGACCTCGGACTCCTGGTGGTACGCCCAGGCGCAACGCGCCTTCGACTGGTTCTTGGGTTGGAACGACCTTGGACTGGAACTTCACTCTGTCAGTACGGGCGGCTGCCGCGACGCTTTGCACGTGGACCGGGTGAATGGGAACCAGGGAGCGGAATCGACCCTGGCATTCCTGCTCTCGCTTGCGGAAGTGCAACTCATGCAAAATGCGGTGACCGTTTTCAACGAGCCGTCTTTGTAGGTACCGATGAAACCTCCGAACGTCCATCGCACAAAGGTGACCCTGTATCCTGACAGCAAGCGTGTCCTGATGCGGCCCTTTCATTTAATGAGCGGCCAGCGCGCCAGCGAGATTTGCGCCCGCATCATGGCCCTTTCCGAAGACGAGGTCCATACACAGCTTGCCCAGTTGTGGGCGCAATTCGGTACACGCCACAAGAACATCCGCGACTTTTTCCGGCGTCGATTCGAGGAGGTGCGCCCCTATTTGTTAAGCGACCGGGCACTCTCCGATGAAAGATTGCTGCTGGTCGGAGCGTATTTCACTGACGAATATTCATTCGAGGCCGCCGCGCTGTTCAATCCCTCCATCGTGCCACACCCGGACCAAACGTGTCTCCCGCCGGGCTCGTTGCGCTTCGTGCTGAGCCTGCGCGCCACGGGGGAAGGGCATATCTCCTCCATCACCTTTCGCACCGGGGTGCTCGATATTCGTGGAAATATCCTGATCGACATGCCCACCCCGTTCGCTCTCGAACCGGCACAAGTGCCCCAAGCGGCATTCCGGAAAGACCTGTTCGCGCGCAAGCTGGACGAACTCACCGCTGGCGGTGCCTTTACCCGGGAAGTCCTGAGGGGCCTCGGGGAGTCGTTCACGCTCGAAGACCTGCGAGCCAGCGTCAGCCAAGCTATAAGGCAATTTCAGGTGCGCGACCTGGAAACCGAAAACGTAGCCAGAAAGACCCTCATGTTGGGACAAGCGAGTTTCGAGGTCCAATTCACCTCGGACCCGGTTTTTTCCGAACGCGTGCTGTTCCCCTTGACTCTGGCGCAGAGCAACGGAATCGAGGATGCTCGCTTTGTTCTTTTTCAGGATGACGATGGCACGTGCACTTATTACGCGACTTTCACCGCCTATGATGGCAAAGGAATACAGCCCCAGTTCCTCGAAACACCCGATTTTCTGCGTTTCAAATTCGTCACGCTGAGCGGCCCGGCCGTCGAAAACAAAGGTATGGCGCTCTTTCCGAGGAAGATTCAGGGGCTGTACGCGATGCTGGGCCGGCAGGACTTCGAGAACATCTATTTGATGTTCTCCGATCATCTGCATTTCTGGCGAACCAAGGAACTGCTTCTGAGGCCAAGATTCCCGTGGGAATTCATCCAGATGGGAAATTGCGGTTCGCCGATTGAAACCGAAGCCGGCTGGCTCGTGCTCAGTCACGGAGTGGGCGCGATGCGGAAGTATTCCATCGGCGCCTTCCTGCTCGATCGTGCTGACCCCACTAAGGTCATTGGTCGCCTGCGCGATCCGCTCATCGTGCCCAATGAAAACGAGCGGGAGGGCTACGTCCCTAACGTTGTTTACTCTTGCGGAAGTCTTCTGCACGGCCGGCAACTGATCATCCCTTACGGAACGGCCGATCACGCCACAACTTTTGCGATTGTAACTCTTGATGAAATCCTAGAGGCGATGGAGTAGTGCGGCTGATTTCGCCCCTCCTGTACACCTGAGGCTCGCTTGAAACCTCAGGCATGCTGCCCGTGCTTTCAGGGTCTGATGGCGTGACCCCAAAAGCGACGCCGTTGACCCTGCCCCTCTCGCTCACTCGGCGCCTGCCGATAACATGACTGGAGGAAGCTGGGTGGGTGTTCTCCTGCGCTTGGCCGGCTGGGGCTTGGGTGGAGGGGCTTCGTCAGTGAATTCGACTGTCATGAGCCGGGTAGCAAATTTCTTGGGTCCGTGGAGGGAGAAGTCGATGGAGGTGCGTTCGGCGTTCGATTGGGTTACCACACCGAGGCCGTACTGGAAGTGCTTGATGTACCGGCCTTTCGGGAGTGTTTGCATATGAGTCTCCTTTATAGATCGAAGAATTAGTGCCCCTATCTAACTTCACCCTTGCGAGCGGCTTGCGGGGTTTGGTGCATTCGGCGGCACCGGCCATGGCTATCCGGCCGCCGCCGTGGCGTGCGCTCGCCGCAGATCCAAAACGCTCTCTACTGCGCCTGCCAGGACGTGACCAAGCTCATCGCTGGTCGCGGGAGGCACAATGAAGTCAAACGCCCCGCCAGCCATCGTTTCCACATAGAGCCGGATATCGATGAGGCGCGACACCACAATGACCTTCACGGGCTTAAGAGCTTCCAGCGACAATTTGACGACGTCCGTCCAGTTGCCGTCCGGAAGCAGCGCTTCCGTGAAAACCAAATGCGGCGGATCGGCCTCTCTCAGCAGTGGCAGGGCTTCCTGGTAGTTTTGCAGCCAATTGACCTTGATTGATCGGCCTTCCAGAGCCTGCTTCAGCACACGCTGTGATTCCGCGGGTTGGTGCAACAGGACCGCCGAGATTTCTTCCCTCATGGGAGCCCCCTTCGATTGGAAGTCAGGTGCCAGGGTCGTCGGCTCCAGGATATAGGTGCGTAGCGCCGGCGCTTCAGGCCACCTCTGCACTCTACAGACGAAACTTGCTTTTGTTTACTTGCCGGGCTTTTTCCAGCGACTCGCGGTTCTTCTCGTCCGCCTGGTTTTGACGCTGAATCTCACGCTGCGGAGCCTCGGCGGCATCCAGCCGGATAGCTTCGGCAGTCGCTGTGCGGGCCAGGGCGTCCAATCCTTTCGAGAATGCAATCATTCCAAAAGTCGGTTGATAAGTGGACCGATAGAGATTAAACGAATACTGCGAGTCCTCCCAACGCGCGATTACGGCTTCGCTATCGTTGTAGACTTGCGCCGAAGAGAAGGCGATTTCGATGTTCGCGGGCTTGGTGGCAGTTCCATACTGGGCCGAAATCGCTTCGATCACGTCCTCTGTGCTCAGCCCTGTGGTTTCATCCCGATCGTAACTGACCAGGACTCGAAAAAGCTCCCCGTTGTAAAAACTGAATAGGATGGTCCTGACCGGGTCCTGCGGAGAATCAAAACTGCTCGCAAGCCAGATCGGCCATTCCAGTTCTTGAAGGAGAGCGGGCCGTGCATGGATCACCTTCGCCTGAGACACGTCCAGGCCCGCCTGTTTTGCAACTGCCGGCAGCGTCTCTCCGAACTGAAAGCTCCGGTAACGGGAAAGATCCGGTCCGCCCAGGGCAGGCGCCGAAACAGGGACCAGTTGCAGCAAACCGCCGAAATCGCGGCGGGGCTGCAACCCCAGTTCTTGAATCGCCAGCGGCTTCGTAACCATTACTTTTGCCTCAGGCAAGTTCATATTTTGCGAGCCGATCAAGGGGGCCGCCAACAGCAAGGTCCCTAAAACTGAAACTACCAATCTGCGCGTGGTGCTCATGGGAGTCCTCCTTCAGGGGACTTGATACTTTACGATTGCACGGTTCGTTACACCCGCCGAACCTCAGCCTTCCCGACCTCATCAGCCCATAGGAACGAGCGTCAGCGGGGTTGTGCCGTTTTGCTCGGACGCGACCATTGATGTCCGTGTTTTGTTTTCCATTGCCTCCCGCATTTCTCGGATTCGCTTCCGCAGGAGAATCTTCTGCTTTCGTAATCTGCCGAATCTGGCTTTGTCACCGTTTCTTACCGACATAACCCCCTCCTTTGCGAACTCTGTGCCTCGCTTCAGATGGCGGCCAACCCGGCTCGATCCCATTGCGCAAGGCGTTCGTGGAACAGAAACGTGCTTTCCTGAATATGTCGCGGATGGGCAGCGACGGTTACGTAGGGCAGCCCCAGGAAGCCCTTCGCGGCCACTTGAGAAATTTCCACGCAATTGAACGTGTCCGATTTAATCTTGGCAATGACCTTCTTAACTGCCCTCTGGGTCGTTTTCTCAGACCCCGAACCGAAGGCCCTCGCATCAACCTCACTCGCCATGTAGAAAAAGGTCCATCCCACCTCGCGGAGTTTCCGGTCGATTCCAGAGCTGCCCGGACTTTTGACCAGCTTCCAGCCCTTCAAATACGGGTCGCTTTCTAACTGCAGGCCTTCCGGCAAAAGCGTGCCTTCCTTGATCAGGATGGTACCGGCGTTGATTTTCTCTGCCATCAGCTTCACCTCTTCCTTCATTATTGCGCGGCAGGAACGCTGCGCTTACGGCATCACCGCCGGCCGCCTCCTAATACATCCCACCGCCCATGCCTCCCGGAGAGCCTGCCGGAGCGTTATCATCCTTTTCGGGGTACTCGCCGACCAGCGCTTCCGTGGTGAGGAGCAAAGAAGCAATGGAGGCAGCGTTCTGAAGCGCGGCACGCGTGACCATGGTAGGGTCGATGACGCCTTCCTCGACCAGGTCGCCGAAGCTCTCAGTCTCCGCATTGAAGCCATAGTTCTGGTTGTTGTTTAACTTCACTTTCTCCACCACCACCGCGCCTTCATAACCGGCGTTGGCGACGATCATGCGTAGAGGCTCTTCGAGCGCGCGCGTAACGATGTTGATGCCGATCTGCGCGTCGCCCTCGGCCTTCAGCTTGCGGAGGGCGGGGATGCAGCGCACCAGCGCCACGCCGCCGCCGGGCACGATGCCTTCCTCCACCGCCGCCCGGGTAGCGTGCATCGCGTCCTCGACTCGAGCCTTCTTTTCTTTCATCTCGGTCTCGGTCGCCGCCCCCACTTTAATCTGAGCGACGCCGCCCACCAGCTTCGCCAGCCGCTCCTGCAGCTTTTCGCGATCGTAGTCGGACGTGGTCTCCTCGACCTGTGTGCGAAGCTGCTTGACGCGGCCCTCGATGTCAGAAGTCTTTCCGGCGCCCTCGATGATGGTGGTGTTGTCCTTATCGATGGTGATCTTTTTGGCGCGGCCGAGGTCCCCCAGCTTCACGTTCTCGAGCTTGATACCTAGGTCCTCGGAAATGGCCTTGCCGTCCGTCAGGATGGCGATGTCTTCCAGCATGGCCTTGCGACGATCGCCGAAGCCCGGCGCCTTTACGGCCGCAGCCGATAGCGTTCCGCGCAACTTGTTGACCACCAGGGTCGCCAAGGCCTCGCCTTCAACATCCTCCGCAATAATGAGTAGCGGCTGGCCGGACTTGGCCGTCTGCTCGAGCAGGGGCAGGAGGTCCTTCATGGAGCTGATCTTCTTCTCGTGGATCAAGATTAGTACGTTCTCCAGCACGCACTCCATCCGCTCGGCGTCGGTGACGAAGTAAGGGGAGAGGTATCCGCGATCGAACCGCATTCCCTCGACCACTTCGAGCGTCGTATCCATGGTCTTGGATTCCTCGACCGTAATGACGCCGTCCTTGCCCACCTTTTTCATGGCCTCGGCAATGATGTTGCCGATGGTGTGATCGTTGTTGGCGGAGACCGCGCCCACTTGCGCGATCATCGAGCCCTCAACCGGCTTTGAGATTCTGTCGAGCTCGCCCTTGATGTGCTTTTTGTTACCTTCCTTGCTCGTTTCATCGTAGCCGCAAACCGCGCGAACCGCGCTTTCGATTCCGCGCTTCACGTCCATCGGGTTAGCGCCCGCGGACACGGTCTTCGCGCCCTCGCGGAAAATCGCCTGGGCCAGCACGGTCGCAGTCGTGGTGCCGTCACCCGCTACGTCGGACGTCTTGGAGGCGACCTCACGCACCATCTGCGCGCCCATGTTCTCGAGCGGGTCCGGCAGTTGGATTTCCTTCGCCACCGTTACCCCATCCTTGGTGATCGTAGGGGCGCCGAATTTCTTATCTAAAACCACGTTGCGGCCTCGGGGACCCAACGTGATCTTCACGACGTCCGCAAGCTGATTCACGCCGCGCAGAATCGCGTGACGGCTATCTTCGCCATGTACAATTTGCTTTGCATTTGCCATTCTCAATGCCTCCTAGATTTTGTCGGTGTCTTTCTTTGTCGGCGCTCCGCTGCGAGAACTATCGGCGGACAGCTCTCCGCGAATCAACTCCGTCGCGGGCTACTGACAACCAACCTACTTCTTCCCGCTCGCGCTGGCCGCCTTGCCTTCAATGATGCCGAGCACTTCTTCTTCGCGCAGGATCAGATACTCCTGGCCGTCGAGCTTGATTTCAGCGCCGGAATACTTGCCGAAGAGGATACGGTCACCCGCTTTCACATCCAGGGCGATCACCTTTCCCTCTTCGGTCTTCTTGCCGTGCCCCACGGCGACTACTTCGCCTTCTTGGGGTTTCTCTTTGGCCGTGTCGGGAATGATGATTCCACCCTTCACAGTCTCCTTCTCTTCGATTCGCTTAATGAGGATCCGATCATGTAGAGGTCTAAAATTCATTTTGACTCTCCTTATCACGCACGAGTTCGATACGGACTCTGTTCGCTGATATTAATTCTCGTATTTCACCTTCGGGGAAGCCGGCATGTAGGCCGCCTTTCGAAGGTACTTATTTCGGCGCGCCTGGACGACCCAAATGGCCGGCACACAAACCGCGAGTCCTAACCATACGTAAAAGCTGGCGGGCGTGGGCCGCAGAAGCACTAGGAGCAACACCAGCATGAAAATCGACTTCATGATTATCGTGAGCATTGCACACCTCGTTTCTTCATTTGCCTGAACCCCTCATTGCCGGACAAGAAAGGCGTTGACCAGCCGGGCTGAATCAAAAAGCTGCCGCCTTTAGTCAGCCACGCGCCACGGGAGCTTGTGGAAGGTCGAGTTTGAGACCTCGCGGGTTTCAACACCAGGAGTGCCCTCAACGACCTTGGCCAGGGCCTTCACCACTTGCCGAAACTTTCCGCGACCGTAGGCTTCTGCATCCTCTTTCTCATCCCAGAAGCTGAGGCCAATCGCTTCCAGTCCACCTGCGGCAACCAAAACGATCTTGTCCTGGAAGCCTTTCAGCCCGCGTATCATTGGAATGACTTCGTTCTCCATGATGCGTGTGAATTCCTCGACACGATTGGGCCTCAGATGTAAGGAAAGACTTCGAGCAACCATGGGGACCTCCTTAGATTTGGTCTAAGAGGTGCGATTGCAGATTACCTGACTTAGTTCAAGTGACCTGGAAGGTGAGGATATGTGGGCTCATCTCCTTAACCAAGATAGGTGAATTAACCTGCGTTGTCAAGTTAATTCTATAAAGCTTCTAACAAATTTCTTAAAGTAAGTTAAGCCAAGCTGGAACGTATTCGATTTACCCTTGATATTCATGCAGCGCCTCAGAGCAGCGGCATGAACGATCAGTGCGTTGTCTCCCGGGAATCAGACAAGATGGCGGCGCGACTTCAGGAGGCGAGCGGCGGGCGGCAGGCTTGTGTTGTTAAGCGTCGATGATCAGGGCGGGCACGGCGGCATTGGTAGCGCCAAAACTCAGGGGGAGGAACTGACTTCCGACCAGTGGAGCTTCGTGCTCTGGCAGTTGGTGTGCCTTAACTCCCGCCGATGCCGCAGGGCGGCGTCTGCGCTCCACCGCCCCCAGCCCTTCGGTAGTCCTCCTCTGTGGTCGCAGGAGTGCTGGCGCATCAGACCTCTGGTTTTGGAGGTCTGCGACCGATCTTGCATCGTGGCATGCCGATTAAGTCGTATGCTCCCGCGAAGGTCTCTCGGGTTATACTGGAAGCTCCGATCCCATTGGCGACAAAGATGTTGGGCATCCACGCAAAACAGTACCGCGGGCGCATGCCGTTCCGCAGCCGCAAGAGGTGCGGGAACTGGTGGATCAGTTCTGCATCAGACACCCGAGCAGTGCTGGCGGCTGAAGGATTAGATCCAGAGTTAGTGCGCAGGCCGGCCTGTCGAGAGGTGAGCGAATTCGTGCGTGCCGCCTTCCTGCGGCACTCGGAGCGGGAATAAACTAACCGGAAATGACGCCGCTTGAGTCTCAGGCTCGAAGCAAGGGCGTTACTTTTTCTGCATGAAAACAACGTTGTACGGGCGGATCGTTTTTGGCGCGTCGGCGGTGCTGTTCGGCGTCATTGCACTGATGTGGTACGACTCTGACACCTGGCAAACCCTGCGTCAGATCTGGAGCCTGCCTTTCGGCACTATCATCGGCGGGTGTCTCATGACCGTTCAAATCGCCGGTGGGATTGGAATGCAATACCCGCGGACCGCGCGCTTGGCGTCGATCGTTCTCGGCGTCGTCTATTTGCTTTTTTCGCTGGCCTGCATCCCCGGCATCATCGCCGCACCCGCCATCTATGTGCATTACGGAAGCTTCTTCGAACAGTTTTCCTGCCTCTGCGGCGCGATTGCCCTGTACGCCGCAACGGAAGCGAACGAAGCACGGGCTGTAGCTTTCGGCCGAGTGGCGCGCTTTGGACTCGGAGCCTGCGCCATTTCATTTACGCTGAGTCAGATGATCTACCTTCGTGTGACCGCAGAGTTGGTTCCAACATGGATTCCGCCAAGTCAGAGGTTTTGGGCCTTGCTCACGACGATCGCGTTTGCTCTCGCGGCCATTGCCATTCTCATCAATCGCCAGGCACGGCTTGCGTTACGCCTGATGACCATCATGCTGGCACTCTTTGGTGTGCTGGTTTGGATTCCGCGCCTGATCGCTCACCCAGAGGCGCACCTGAACTGGTCCGAATTCGGCCTGACTTTCCTTATTACAGGGGCCGCCTGGATGGTGGCTGATTTGAGGTCTTTCTGATTCAGGTCGTGTTTGCGGGCCGGAAAATGGGGCAACCGCCAGCCTTGTTTCCGGATCACTTCGTGTGGGGTGAGCCGCTCGGAAGTTGGGCACGCTGAGAGGGACCAAAGATTGCCGGCGAGAAATCCCCTTCCCACCGCCAAACGCCGCCGGGAGAAAGAGACGATTAAGGACCTCGAGGCTCTTCGTCAATGAGGTGATGACCAGCGCAACCCGAATAGTCGGGCCGAACGGCATTCAACCCAGGAGCGTCAGCTTGGGGTCGAGCGCCGTCCCGCGCCACTTGAAGACGTAAGCACTTCCAGACGGCTACCCTTCATGCCTTGACCCCCTCTGCCGCCGGTCCTTTGTTTTCAGTGACATGCTGGCTTTGTTCCGGCGATTTTGAGGTTTCGCCGGGGTTTTCCTCTGCCGGACTTTCTGTCCCATGATTCGTAGCGCTGGCCTTCAGAGCCTGCTCTGAGCCCGGCGAAGGGTCCGCACCTGCCGAACTGAAGTTCGGCGCTACTTCTGCGGCAGCGTCGAGCCCCACGACCTCACTCAGTTCCTCGGCCGCGCGGTCGTCCCCCTCATCGCCGGGAGGGCTGGCCGCCGGTTGCGCGGTTCGCGAATCGTCCCGGCACTGGCGAACATGTTCTTTGCGCAGGGTCAGGATAATCCTCACCTTGCGGTCAATCGAGCGGTCGAGCGCCATTTCCTGCCGCGTCAACATCTCCCAAGTCTCCCCCGCCGGAGCCAGGCAGGCATCCCGCTCGATCTCATCCATCTCCTCCTGCACCTTGACCTCCTCCTCGAACGCCGCCTTCAGCGCCGCGATTTCCTCCTCCAGCAGGCGCAGCATTTCCCGCCACAGAATGTCCACATTCGCCGCGCCGCCCATCTGTTGGTTCACGAAGTCGTTCAACGCTTTCTCGTCCTTCTTCACTGTGTAGTCGGTCCACTCAACAAAAATCCCCATCAGCTCGTCAATCCGCACCGGCCGCCAGCCGCGGCCTGGGGCCAGAAACTGACGGATCACGAGCTGTTTCATCCCCGTGACACGTTCCCGCCGGAGCCGCTCGCGGATCCCCTCCACCCGCGAGAGCAGTTGGCGCAGGCGCGCGCACGGCTCGGTCGGCTCGGGCAGATTGCGGTCGGTGACCAGGGAACTCGAGGCATCGAAGGTGGCAGCAGCGATCTGGTCGCGGCGGGCGCGTTTCCGCTCCTCGACCGCCTGGAGGGCGCGGCGCATCAGGCCCGTCTCCATGCGCTCGATGCGGTTGCGCCGCCAGTAGAGCCGCCCCAGGTCGGCGACTTGATGGTCCCAGAGCCCGTCGCCGGGGCCGTAAGTGGTGGCGAGTTCCCGTTGCAAGGCTGCATACCGTTCGGGATCTTCGC
>Ga0326727_10003883_pt1 | contig 46526 bp, 53 predicted proteins | sample MB2enrmetagenome_FD_207643 | JGI IMG/M metagenome (GOLD analysis project Ga0326727, IMG submission 207643) | Lab enriched peat soil microbial communities from McLean, Ithaca, NY, United States - MB29MY | ecosystem: Environmental > Terrestrial > Soil > Wetlands > Peat | place: USA: New York... | reverse complement strand
TCTGACTTCGATATTCTCAGGGCCAAGGGTGGCTGAAGCAATCCCCGCTACGCAGTGGAACTCGCAGAGCCAGTTTGGGGCTCGACATGCGCAAAACTGCGCCTCTCGTCTCACGTCCGACGACGACGCACACGCCTCACGTTACGTTTTCAAGTGCTAGCTCACAGACACTACTGAGGCCGCATACTGCCTAGGCAAAGGCGTGGGGGGCTTGAGCCTGCATCGCAGCTAAACGAACGTGTTCTTTTCTTGCGGCACGCTCTATTTATGCTATTATGGCTTATGACCGCGTATGCTCAAAGAGTCTCTGCTCACGGTCGAAAACGAGCGCTTGAAAGCTGAGAACGAGAAGCTACAGCTGAAGCATTCGGAAGAGTTTAACCGCGTGCGCGCCGAAGTTCAACGTCTGAAGAAGGAGAACGACAAATTAAAGACAGAGAACAAAGATTTCGAGCGCAAATACCTCCGGATATTGAAGCAACTTGAGAAGCACACTAAGAGGGATACCGGCGTTTAAGCAAGTCTTCGTGCGGCGAAGGATGTCGCGACGCCATCAGCTTTAAATCTGCAATAAACGCGCCGCAAGACGCTTCTGCCATGCGCACAAATAATCGAGGACGGGTATTCTGGCGCCTTGCGCCAGAAGCGTACAGTGCAGAAACGGCAAAAAGACATGTGCATGTGTCTTCGATAGAAACGAAAAAAGCCTACTCTATGGGCTAGGGCTTACTTGAGCAAACCTGAAAAAAGGATGACGGGCCCTTTCGCGGGCCATTCGCTCCAAGATTACTTTATTGTTACCTTCATTCCTTCGAAACTTTCTGCTAGGGGTACGGTGACCTTTAGAAGTCCATTGGAGAATGTAGCGTTCGCCTTTTCAGGATCAATGGCATGGGCGAGTATCCAGCATCCCACGTACTCGATGTCTTCTCTCGGTGCGACAAGACAAAAGCCATTCTCAGAGGCTTCGAGTTCTATGTCCTTTTTATGTACGCCGGGCAGCTCTATTTCGATCGTGTAGGTATCCTTGTCGTGATACAACGACGCGTCCGGGACGACGCCGATTCGTTCTTTTTCATCCATTGATAAACCACCGCAGAAATGTTCAATTCAGATCTTTAAATAACTTCTCCGAGCATTAGAGCTTTGATCTGCGATGCACCCGAGCTACGGATGTTGGTTAGCCACGTGCGACGCTCAGATGACGCTTTTGGATTGAGTACAAGAACGTCTCGAATTCAACTAAACCGATCAAGCAGCTCCGCGGGCCTTCGAGGCTTTGTTAAGTATAAAAAAAAGCTCCGCTGAGAGTGTCTTTTTTAATTTTTTATTGCACTTTTTCTGCTATTTTTTGGCCGCAAGGCGCGGGAAATTATATGCATAAATATAAAGCTTAGTAACACCTAGTATTCATTTACCCTCTATGGGCGATGTGGAGGAGAAAACACCAACTGCCAACGATTGAGCAAGTTAAAATCTGCTCTAGCGTTTCTAGAACATAGGTACCTGGACTTTAAGCGCGCCGCTGACAAGAGTTTTTCTCGCCCCACATACCCCATAGAGCCAAACAATTTTTTTGGATAACATCTCTCGTAGCCGCAGCAAAGCGTTGCCGCATTAAGGCAGTGAATCCAAGGCTAAACAGGGAATCCTCGCTCGTCAACGACTCTCCACAACACGTCCGAGTAATACAAAAGTTGAGGCGTCGCTTTGAAGCGCAGGCCAGTACTGACTCTGCAGGTCACGAAGCTCGAGCTGGCTCGAGATCAAACACGTCGTAAACCCACTGGGTACGCTTTTGCCAGTCGTGCAACAGCGCCTGTTTAGATATGCTGTACTTAGCGGAGAGCTTATCAAGAATCTCCGTCATGTTCAATTTTTGAACATAAAGACGATACATCTCCCGCCTTCTCGCATAGAGCTGCGCTTTGTTCTTCATAGTTACACTCCCTTCCAGCTCGTGGAATGAACGTCCGCCTTGATATGAATCACGGACAAGCGGTGCGAAAGTGATTCATCCTCGCCTCACAGGTATAAATCGGTATCCTCCTTTTTTTCCTTGCCCCCCAGCTCGAAGTGCGGAGCGTATCCCGCCTTTCTAAGTTGCAGTCGCGAGTGACTCGTCTAAGAATGGACCTAAGCTACCTGACGACGAGTATGGCGCGCCCACCGGCAGGCCTAATGCTTAACTCAGTTTGTCAGAAAAGGCTTCCCGATTGTCAACCCACACGCTTCTGACTTGCGCCCCCTTGGCAGCGCGCCAGCACGCATATATAGCTGAAAAGTGAACAATCGCAAGAAATGGATGCCAAGACGTCGAGAGCTACGGGTATCAGCTATGAATGGATTGCTCTCTCGGTGACCACGATAGGCGCGCTGATGGCGGCGATTGATGCGTCGGCCGTGATCATCGCGCTCCCCACTATTATGGCCGATCTGCAGGCAAGCTTCATAACGGTCATGTGGGTGCTGCTGGCGTACATGCTCATCCTAGCAGCGGTGGTCCCGGTCGTCGGCCGGCTGGCCGACATTTTGGGGCGCAAGAACCTCTACAACCTGGGCTTTGTCATCTTCACTTTCGGGTCGCTGCTGTGCGCACTGGCGCAGCCGCAGTATCACGGCTTGGATTTAGTGGTCTACCGCATGGTGCAAGCCGTGGGCGGCGCGCTCCTCATCACCAACAGCGCGGTGATCGTGACCGACGCATTCCGCCGGGGAAATGTCGGCTTCGGCTTGGGAGTGAACGGGATCGCGTTTTCCGCTGGGTTCCTCCTCGGCCCGGTCGTCGGGGGAGTGCTCACGTCGATTTCGTGGCGATTGGTGTTTCTCATAAACGTCCCTATTGGCATTGTCGGCACAATATGGGGCGTGCTCCAGCTTAGAGAGCCAGTGACGCTGCCTACAGGACAGCACTTTGACTGGGCCGGAAGCCTGACCTTCACGCTGGGACTGGGGGCACTCCTTCTCGGCGTGTCACTTTATGCTTTTCCCGTAATCGCCATGTGGGTCGTGTACGTGCTCTTTGTCGTGGCCGCAGTGAGTCTCGCGCTGTTTGTTGTTGCGGAGCGACGCGCACCTGAACCGATGCTCAACTTGCGCCTCTTCGAGAATCGAAGCTTTGCCTACGCCTCGGCTGCTAATGGGCTTAATGGGCTTGCTAGAGGGGCAGTGCTCTTCGTGCTTACGTTCTTCCTGCAAGGGCCCTATGGCTACGACCCGCTGACGGCAGGCATTATGTTGGCCCCTTTCGGTCTCGCCTTTTTGGTCGTCGGGCCGATTTCAGGGTACCTCTCCGATCGGTACGGTGCGCGCATCCTCGCAACGGCCGGGTTGCTCGTGTCGGCCGGAGGGTTGCTCGGGCTAGCCACAGTGGTGAGCACAACGCCGTATTCGGTCCTCGCCGTGTACATGGCGCTCATGGGCGGTGGTTCTGGCCTATTCGCGTCCCCGAACATGAACGCGATCATGAGTGCGGTTAAGCCGAGCGAGCGAGGGAGCGCATCCGGCATACGCTCCATGCTTATGAACACCGGCCAGATGCTTTCCATCGCTATTGCTTTCCCGCTTATCCTCAGCCAGATTCCTGAGGTCGTCTTGTTCCACGTCTTTTTGTACGGGGGAGGACTCGGCGGCACGCCTCAAGTCTTGGCGGCCTTCGAGTTTGGCATGCACGAGGCGTTTCTTGTAGCCGCTGTGGTTACGGTGTTTGCGGCGATCATCTCGTTTAGTCGACCCTCAGGTGCACCGCGCGATCCTGTGGCTGGTTGAGGGGCGCATGCTCTGAGTCGTACTGCGCTTGCGTCCTAACGCAACCAGATATCTGTTCTGTAGTCGTCGCTTGAGTGACCGCATCCAGTCTTAGCAGCGCTGTGGTCGGTAGCGGTTCAATGCGCTGCTTTGCCCCAAGCGTTTTCGTTCGGGGGCGCTCAGGCGTGCTAAGAATGTTGATCCCTAGCGAGGCTACCGAGCGACGGTGTTACCACGTGTCGTGATGGATACACGAAGGGTTGAATCGATCAACCGGAGCCGGGGTCTCTGCTGGGTGTCCTACAGGGATTATACACAGCGGGATGACGTTCGCGGGCAGATTGAGCAGCTCTTTAATACCTTTGACTCGCTCGTCAAAGGGGTAAACTGCAGTCCATACAGCCCCTAATCTTCGCTCGGTCGCTTCAAGCAGTATGTTTTCTGCGGCGGCTGAGCAGTCCAGCGCCCACAAGCCGGGAAACTTCTCTCGATTCTTGTCTGCACAGACCGCAATTGCGACGGTTGCATATTTTGCCATCGGAGCCGTGGGACTAAGCCGTGAGATCTCTTCGAGGATCTTACGGTCTTTAATGATCACGAAATGCCACGGCTGTTCGTTCACCGCAGAAGGCGCATGCATTGCGGCGGTGAGCAACGCCTTTAAGTCTTCATCAGAGACGGGCTCCTCGGTGTATTTGCGGATACTTCTTCTTGACAGTATAGCTTTTGTAACGTCCATTATTCACGTCACTCCTGATTATGGCAGCCACCACGTGACAGATGCACCCTCGCGCGCGGCTTTCATTTGCTCGTTCTTCGTCTTCAGGCGAAGGTCAACGCATTTCCAGTGCGAGGCTCGCATAAGCCACAGCGCAGGTGCGTGCGGAGGCACGAATGCGAAGCAATTTGACTTCGCGTCACGGTCGCAGAGACGGTCATCATATTGACCACTGTCCTTGCCAGTAATATTGAACAGCGAAGCGAGTTGAAAACTGTATTCCTTGTTTAGTGTCAAGGCCTGCCAAAGAAATGCTGTTGTGCAGCTGGGCACGTCATTGTTCGTAAGCCCTCATTGGATCCGCGTAATGCCCGGATCGTCACCAGCGACGTGCCAGCGTTTCAGATTTTCCCGCTCGGATCACAAATAGCCACTCGGGGTCGCTGCTCCCCGTACCCTCGCTGATAGACTCGTTTCGGATATGTTTCTTGGCTCGTAGCAGAAAAAGGAAGGTTAAGTTTATCAATGCACGCTCAATCTGTAGCATGCCGACTTTTTGCGAAAGCGCCGTTTGTGCGCGACAAACGAGTCAGCAGCGAAAGAAAAGCGGAGACGTGAGATGGCGAGAAAACGCACTAGGTCACCGGATCTAGAATCGAAACTAGTGCCCGTTCCCACCGTTTTTATTACCGAGTCATTGCACTTTGAAACGGAGTATTTGGCTCTCCGACTGACCGATGCATTTCATTTGGTCGAGAAGAAAGAACAGCTGATTCGAAGCGCGATACAGTGTCTTGACACGGTGATCACAAACGACGCTGAAATGGGGATGCTCAGAAGAGAGTGCTCGTTATACCAAATAAAGATCGATCCGGACAAAGCGCAGGCTCGCGCCGAGCTCCAGCAGCAACTCGCAGAACTCGGCGAGCAGCATAAAACGCTCGAAGCCGTATTATCGGCGGTGGAAGAGGCCGCTAAATCGCCGCGCACTATCACACCAGAGTACGAGAAATTTGCAGCCGACTCAAGGCGAGTCGTCTTAGCCTCGCTTAGCGGCAAGATCGTCCGCTTCGAGGGCGTAGGTGACTCGCACCCGCTGGAACCGATCGAAACGTCAGACCCTCGCGTTGTTGCCGCATTGATACGCCATCACATAGGCCGCCCGACCGTCATTGAATAAGCTGTGACCCGTTGACGATTTCCCGCGTCTTCGAGGCTTAATAAAAAGGCAGGTAAAGTTTTATGAATGTCATAGATGCTCTAAACTCTCGTTTCACTGTCCGTGCGTTTGAGCCAGATCCTGTGCACACGGAAACGATTCTTACGATTTTGGATGCCGCGACGCGTGCTCCCTCATCAGGTGACGCCCAGCCATAGGAGCTCTTTGTTGCTGGCGGGGACGCGCTGGGCCGGCTTCGTCACGCTTATGACGACCGCTTCAAGAAAGGGGTGCCGGGTAGCCCCGATCTATCGGCACCGCAGCAATGGCCCCCGCCCTACAAAAGCGCATGAACGAACTAAGAGGCGCACGCTTTGAATCACTGGGCATAGGACGCGACGATACGGCCGCGCGGCACGCCATGTTTGAGCGCGCCCATCAGTTATTTGGAGCACCGACGGTGGTGTACCTCTGCATGGACCGCACACTCACGGCGTGGTCGATATTTGATATGGGGCTGCTCGCGGAGAGTATCATGCTCGCGGCACAGCAGTACGGCGTTGATTCAGCTCCCGCGGCGCTTCTGATTTCCTGCCCCGACCTCATTCGTGCAGAACTGGAAATTCCGGAAGACGTGTCGACACTAATGGGCGTCGCATTGGGGTACCGCGATCGGCAACATCCGCTAAATCAGTACCGAAGCCCCAGAAGGCCGCTAAAAGAAGTTGTACGCCTGAAGGGTCTCACGTAGCTCTCCGTAGCAGGAAGGCTAGCTCAACACGTCTGGACTGATTTTCGATTGCCGACAAAGCTCACAGAGATAATTACCTGCGGCCTGCAGACTTACTTCGCTTGCTCTCTATGGACTTTGTTGAGATTATGTAAGCTATGGAGGCACTGTTGATGACGAGCCAGAACGACTCACCCCACGAATTGAGTTCCTGCTGTACCCCGTTGTCACCAAGACTGATGGTGGTAAGACTGTTGAAGACGAGAGACCCGTCCTCGAGCCAGTCAGACAGAAAGCCGTGATACAAATAGCCATCCAAGCCTTTAAATTCGAGGTCATTTCCGACCCACTAATCATAGTACTGCTCGCGCAACTCTTTGAGATCCATACCAATCACTACTCTATAAACAATGTCAAACCCTGCGTATACCATTAACCCTGTTTATGCGCGACGGGCACGCAAAGCACATTGGGGAGCACAAATCTCAACGAACGGCAGTGGCCACTGTATTGTTTAAGAAGAGGAGCGGGATTGGGGTAACCAACGTCCGTGAGCAAGAAGCTCTCAAGAGGGCTTCACAGGACTATTGATCCGCCGCACGACATCACTTATCAAACCCGAACAGCTTCAAATGCTCGTAATCAATGTGCCACCTGGCGGCTTGCGCACTTAATTGGCGATTCTAAAACTTGTGAGGCTATTTTCTGTGCATAGCGGCGCTCGTGAAAGATAGCAGGCGCATTGATAAAGCGCCAGCTAAAAAAAATAGTGAAAGAATTATTGCTCGAAACCTGCATTCCCAGTTGTGGGCTAGGATAGGGCTAGGTCTGAAACAAAACGTGACGTCTCGTTTCTGATCCAGGCTTAAGGCTTAATGCCCATGACTAAGCTAAACACTAGGAGGTAGAAAGAATGCTGTTCATTTTATGGTTCAAATTCGACCCCGATCATACGGAGCGGGTCCGTGAAATGTGGAAACAGTTCAAGTACCCCGAAGCCGTGAAGCTGATAGGCCGGTACGTGCTCATCGGCAGGCATATTTCCGTTGCAATCTTCGACGCACCCGATGAGGCAGCACTGCTGAAGGTCACGGGACCGTTCAGCAGCCTCGGCGTGGCCCACGTCGCACCTGCGATGCCGCTTGAGGAAGCGCTTCAAGTATCATGGTAAGAAAAGAGAAGTGCCTCACCCGTCGTTGATACGTATCACTGCTTGACGGCAACTGAGATGGAGCTTAGCGTTGTTACTCACGCAAAGCGTTGAAAATGCACAGAGCCTGCAGAGGCAAGTAGTCAGTTGGTCCGCAATCAGCTCGTGTTACTTCGCGCACGGATCTAACTCCATTACGCCAAAAACGTTCCCTTCTGTGTCCGTGCAGTAGGCGAGATACCCTTGGCCCGGAACCGCCCGCTTTGGCATCATAACGTTTCCGCCTGCGTCCACGATCTTTTTCGTGAAGTCATCAACAGATACGACGCTGATGGTGTTCGTCGTCACCTGCTCAGGCATCATGCGCGGTGTTATCGCACCGTTGATCCCCGGTTCGTCATCGAGTCCTGTCGCAACTAGCCAGTAATCCATGGGCCCTTGCCACTTTGTGATGGTCCAGCCAAACACCTTCTCGTAAAACGCTTTCGCCCGCTTGGGGTCGTCGGCAGGCAGCTCGAAATGCACTACTCTTGGCATCTTATTCTCCTTGAAGTTTTTGAAAGCCTTTGTAACGCTAGTACTTACACCCTTTGACCGAGAACCGTGCATAAACGAGCGAGTGCCGCGTTAAACACGGCGCATAAGTCAACGTGAGGAGGAGATGCTCTGCGCAAAAAAAGTGGTTTACAACGATGTATTGCGCGGTTGACGCTAACGCACCTCCATTGACGCATTCGCGTTCATGCGGCACCGATACGCTGCGTGCGCAATCTTATAACGGGGCTCTCATGATGCATGCTAGGTTCTAGAATTATTGGCAATCGGATCCGAAGTAGGCGTTGTGGAAAGATGAAGAGGTGTTGAGATGCACGAAGAAGACGATGCGGACGTGCGCACGATATTGGAACGAGTGGCGAGTTACTATGGCTTTGTTCCCCGAATCTATCAAGAGCTCCGGCACAACCCTGCAGCACTCAAAACCTTTTTCCATAAAAATGAGCAGCTGGCGACTGACAAGGCACTAACTGGACTTGCTAAAGAGCTCATCGCGATCGGAGCTGCGGCTGCTCTCGGATCCGAACATTGTCTCGGTACGCACATTGAAGGAGCAAAGCGTCAGGGCGCCGTCGATGATCAGATCTTTCTCGCGATACTGTCGGCGCGTCCGTTGCCGAAACCACGGCGCTGTCCAAATCACTTCGAGTGTGGCAGCGCTAACGTGGGGCCCAGGGGCCATCTCCACCGGATTATGTAACGGTCACCGTGCAAGTCACTTGGTCAGTCACGATTTGCGACGGACTGATATTGTTGAACGTGATTGCGGTAGTTCCTTTCGCGAGGCCTTGAAACGTAAAAATTTGCGATCCGGGCACTCCGACAAGATTGTGCGGGTTAGGATCGCTGATAAACACGCTGTCTACAAGCGACAGCGCTGTGCGGTCAAACTGAGGCTCCCACCTGTATCCGGTCGACGGATTTGACCGCAACGATATCGTGAAATTTCGCCCCGTCGCCGCTGTTATCGATTCTCCAGACGTCACGTTTGTACTATTTGCTGTTTTTGTCATCGGCGCGCTCTCGTTCGTTTGCGTTGGCGCAGTCGAGGTGTTGTTGTTGCTCGTGCTCGACGTGCACCCGGCTACAACGACTGTCAAAGATAGCAGCGCGATCACTAGGCCGGCAATGACGGCGCGCTTTTTTTCCATAATCTCGCCTTTGCAGTGCGTACTATATATGCTGATGGGGGTGAAGCACGCCGCATCTACATACGATTCCTTCCCGTCGCCGACGGACGGAAAATGTGCCCCTTACACACGAACGGCGATTTTTGCAAGTGGCGCGGAAGCAACGGGAGCGGCCAACGAAACCACTCTGTAGAGGGGCTTTCATTAACGATATAACGGCAAACCACGTCTCTTTTGGAGTCCGGCAACTATTTACCGACCGCTGCTCTCTTTATGTTATGCTCTCCCACAAAGTAGACCTCGAAAAACTCGAAGAGCCTGAGAAAGTCGTCGGGCCCGCGTACACCTCACGCTACTGCACGTTACCGGTGCCAAAGTACGAACTCTCTGAAACTGGCATGCGGCCTGATTGCGCGTATCAGCTCGTACACGATGAAATGAACTTGGACGGCAACCCTTCTCTCAATCTCGCGAGCTTTGTAACGACCTGGATGGAGCCGCAGGCAACGCAACTCATCGTCGAGAACATTCACAAGAACTTCGCGGATCAGTTCGAGTACCCGCAGACGGAGGTGATACACAGGCGGTGCGTCAACATGCTCGCACGCCTCTTTAATGCGCCCGACCCTGTAACGTTTGCAGGCACCGCAACGGGCGGCTCATCTGAAGCGGTGATGCTTGGCTTACTAGCACACAAGTGGAAGTGGAAGAAACGCCGTGAAGCAGAAGGCGCGGTGTGCGATAAGCCGAACCTCATCTTCGGTGCCGATGCACACATTTGCTGGGACAAATTTGCCAAATACTTCGACGTTGAGCCGCGGGTGATACCACTCGAGGAGGATCGTTTTACCATAACACGGGAGGCAGTTACTGACCTTATCGACGAAAATACTATCTGTGTCGGCGTTATCCTGGGGACGACGTTCACTGGCGAGATCGACCCAATCGAGGAGATTAACGACCTGCTTGTCGAAGTCAAGAACACACACGGATGGGATATCCCCATTCACGTCGATGCCGCAATCGGGGGATTCATCCTGCCGTTCACACAACCAGAGCTGCGGTGGGATTTCAGACTGTCCCAAGTGAAATCGATCAACGTGTCCGCCCACAAATACGGCTTGGTATACCCCGGCCTTGGGTGGCTTATCTTCCGCGATACCACCGACTTGCCGGCGGACCTCGTGTTTTACGTAAACTATCTCGGCGATGAGATGGCCAGCTACACCCTGAATTTCTCGCGCGGCAGCGGCATGTTGCTTGCGCAGTACTACAACTTGCTCCGGCTTGGTTGGAAAGGGTACGCGATGGCTGCCGGGGCAGTCCTCGAAAATGCCCAATACCTGACCAAGCGGCTCTTGGACACGGAGTATTTCGATATCCTCAACGCAGGTGAAATCCTTCCCGTCGTCACGTTCCAGCTCAAAGAACCCGTCGATTTCTCCGTGTATGATCTAGCCGCCAAGCTGAGGGAACGGGGTTGGATCGTCCCCGCTTACACGCTGCCACCAAACGCAGATGCAATCCCCATTATGCGCGTCGTCGTCCGACAGACCTTCAGCCGCGACATGGCAGATCTCTTCGTTGATGACATTAAAAAGGCGTACGCCGCTCTGCTAGCGCCAAAAACCAAGACAATCGTGAAGCAACGATCGCCGCGAGAAGCACATTCGGTATCCTAAGCGGAGTGACTGCGCTTTGAATAACGTGGTCGTGAACGCCGCGTCGAGAGCGCACATAGGGCTACGTACTTGGCTGACGCAGCAGTGGCCCCACGACGCACAGTTTCGAGGAGGGCTCTCTTGCACTGCCAGCTAAATTCAATCGCCCTGGGGCGCATAGAGGAAGTTGCGGACCCCGCCCGCTAACCCGGGACCCGGAACTGGTACGCAAGCAGCCACCAAAGCACAAAAAAGATGGTTAGCACGATCAAGAAGATTTCGGCAAGTTGGCGCTGTTCCAAGGCAATCACCTCCATTAACCTGGGCAGCCTTATTCGATAAGAGTGTACCGTTCGACGAATGAAGCGTTTAAACGCACACGATTGGCTCGAAGAGAGACGCAGACAACTGCAGTCAACCAAGAGGTACACGAGCGCCTGCGCGCACGCGGGAGTAAAAGCCCCAGGCGCGAAACATCTCCAAAAAGCAGGGCGCAACATAAATAAGGGCACATTGCTATATCTGATCACTTCAAGTTAGACTGGCTGTTTCGATCGATTTGGTGCACATTGCAGACGAGCACGCAAGCAGACGAGGGCAACGGGCTAACCACGGCGGAAGCTGAAAAGCGCCTTGCTGAGTACGGATATAACACCCTCTTCAAGACGCATACCGTACGTTTCATCAGCATCGTCAGGGAGGAGATCACGGAGCCGATGATCCTCCTCCTCTTTGCGGTAGGCTTTTTTTACGCGCTTGGCGGTGAATTGAGTGATACTATCACCATCTTTGCGATTATCGCTGCCCTCATCTTCGCAGAGGTCTGGAACGAGTACCGCGCTAAAAAGACTATATCCTCGCTTTCGCAACTGGCCGCACCCACCGCACGGGTCCTGCGCGACGGCGTTACGACGAATGTTAAGACTGAGTTAGTTGTGCCTGGCGATGCGCTTCTCATCTCATCGGGTACGCGGGTGGCGGGCGATGCGCACGTAACGCAGTCGTTGAGTCTGTCTATCGACGAATCGTCGCTGACCGGTGAATCTTTCCCTCAAGAGCGAAAGGCCGACGACGACGTCTATGCAGGCACGCTCGCCGTTGCGGGAGAAGGCATGGCGACCGTTTTTGCAACGGGAGCTTCCACCAAGATCGGCGCCATTTCAGCGCGTGCGCAGGAAATCAAAGAGCCAAAGACACCCTTGCAGCTGGCAATGAAGTCCTTAGCAAAGAGCTTAGTGGGGGTGGCCCTCGCCTTTAGCATAGCCATCCCGTTTCTGGGATTCCTGCGCGGTCAAAACCTTTATCAGATGTTTCTCACCGGGCTCGCATTGGCATTTGCTACCATCCCCGAAGAGCTCCCTATCATCATCACAATGGTGCTCGGTTTAGGGGCGTACCAACTCTCAAGAAAAGGCTTCTTGGTAAAGAGGATCAAGGCGGCAGAGGTGTTGGGGGACGCGACAGTTATACTCACAGATAAAACCGGTACCATTACGGAAAATAAGATGCGCGTTGTTTCGGTATTCCCTCACGAGCACGAGGATGACGTAGTTGCGGCCGCACTTGGGGCGCTGCCGGAGTTTCCGACCTCAGCGACCGATCTCGCAACCCTTGAGCGGGCGCAGACGGGGCCAGCGCCAACGATCGGCTCGCTCATTCGTGAACGAAGCTTTGAAAGCGAACGAAAAACGCGCTCCACCATCCGAGTTTTGGACGGCGACGTGCGGCTGTTCGTGAGCGGGGCCCCAGAAGAGATTCTCGCCCTCACAAAAGACGCAACCGGCTCGTTCGAAGAAGCGCTCAGAAGCGAAACAGCCAAGGGAAGGCGAGCCATTGCCATCGCCGAGAGGACGCTTCCGCCTGCTGCGCGCGATCTGCCTTTCTCAGAACTCGAGAAAGAAATGACTGTATCGGGTCTGCTATTTCTTGAGGACCCGCCGCGAAAGGAGGTGAAAGAAACCGTCGAACGCGCACGGAGCGCTGGAATACGCACGATCATGGTCACAGGCGACCACCCCCTAACGGCGCATTTTGTTGCCCAAAGCGTAGGCATTGACGGCAGCAGGATGATAACGGGCGATGAGCTGGATCGCCTTTCAGACGAAGAGCTGCAAGACGCGGTGAAAACGGTTGCTGTGTTCGCGCGAACGACGCCCGAACACAAGTATCGCCTCGTAACAGCGCTTCAGCGCAATGGCGAGATCGTTGCTGTCACGGGAGACGGGATCAACGACACCCTTGCGTTGAAGGGCGCAGACATCGGCATCGCCATGGGCATCAAGGGCACGGATGCGGCCAAAGAGGCGGCAGACATCGTGCTCTCCAACGACAACTTCGTTCTGATTGGGCGGGGCGTTTTTGAGGGGCGTAAGTTCTTTCAGAACCTCCGGAAGGGGGTCAAGTTTTACCTCTCCGTAAAAGCCGCCCTCATCCTGATTTTTCTCTTGCCGGTGCTTGCTGGTATCGCCTTCCCCCTTGCACCGATCCAGATCATCGTCCTCGAACTGTTCATGGACTTGGGGGCATCTGCAGCCTTTGTCGCCGAACCGGCTGAGGGACGCATTTACTCGGAGCTCCCGCGGGATCTCAAAGAGCGGTTCGTGAATTCTGCTATGCTCAAGGGAATTGCGGCTTCGGGGCTCAGCCTCTTCGCAGGGGTCACCATCTCGTACTTCTACGCGCTCTGGCAGGGCCTGCCCCTTGTACAGGCCCAAACGTTCGCGTTTGCCGCTTGGATATTCAGCCTTATGATCCTTGCTTTTGTTTCGCGGTCGGAGACAGATCCCCTGTATCACTCTGGGATCTTTGCCAATATGGCCATGGATGTATGGGCGCTGGCGGCGATTGCCTTCCTCTTTGTCGCGATCGGCACTCCTGAGCTTAGCGCTTATTTCAAGCTCGCTTCTGTGACGATCGTTCAACTCACGACGGTGTTTGCAATCTCCTTCGTGTGCGCCTCTTGGCAAGAATGGGTGAAGGCGCTCCGCTTCAGGATTAGAGCCAATAGTCGACACGTAGCCACCGCGAGTTGATATAACAAACTCACTGGTGAGACCGATCCTCAGCACCCGACTGTTTTATGGTGTTAAACCGCTGCCTTTTTGTGTGCTCTGAGATAAAGCGGCTGCTGGTCGGCTTTGCTAGAATATTAAAGGGAGGCGGCGCGCGTCAAGTAATAAATAAACAGCCCCTTGCGCAAGCGCGGCTTGACGTTCAAGACGAGTTGTCGCACACGACCAAAGAACTCGTCGAGAACGTCCCAGAAAAAAAGCGCGATAATGCGCGGGAAATTCGAAGGATTCGAGTAGAAAAAGAGCGACGACCTACTGTAGAAGCGTTTCATATCCTTCAATCGACTATAGGTGAAAATATTGTCCTCCGCGTCTCCTGAAAAGAGATTTGTGCGACTCGCGCCGTTTTTCGCTAAAAGTCCCTGTCCGTCCGAAATTCGTGCTTCAATCTCAGGCGCATCAGAGAGACCGGTGGATACCATGATTCTGTTGACGTGTTCTTTCTCCACCCAGCGAAATACGGGAAGATCCTGATTGTGCCCGTGCAAGATGCCCGCTTGGCTGGCGCCAGTCTGACTGGACAAGTCGGTTTCCCACGAGATAATGTTGTGGGTTCCCCGTTCAAGCCAACTTGCGAGCGTCGGCAAATATCCCTTGCTGATTGCCTTGCGGAGCACCGATTCGGCAAGGCCGTCGATCTCCAGAAATATTGTACCGATCCGCTTCGTCTGAATCCCCCCCGCCTTTTTGACCTCCCTGCTTAAGATGTTGCGGTAATACCACGCGTCATCATTATTCGTCAGAAGGCTTGCGAGAACAACGTTTATTGCTGCTAAGCCGATTGGGGTTAAAATGAGGGCTGCTAGTCCTTCGACGCTGGCGCCCGGTACTAATAGGCTCGCGAGCCAAACCAGCAACGCATTCAGCAGCAACGCCCCTATGCCAAAGGTGTAAGTTAGGAACCGCAGCGTGGATCGAGTGAGAATTGGCCATAGGATTGCATTTACGATTCCTAGCAAGACCACTAAGGCAAATGCTGCAGCAAAACTGTTGACGCTGAGTCCGGGAACAAAGTGCATCAGGAGGAGGAGACCTAAGGCCTCGCCGACCCAAATCACGAGCGTTCGAGAGACGTAAAGTACATAACGCTTCGTTTTGTTTTCCATTTACGCCCCATCTGCGCAAGCTAAAGTAAAAATGGTAATCTCAGGTGGGCAGTTAAGCCTGAGCCAGAACACGTTAGTTCCGAGACCACGACTCGTATAGTGGACCATTTCGCCGATTTGATACCGACCCACTGGGTATTTCTTAGCGTGAGGCGCTCGCACCAACGTCCCGACGCCTGGAATGATGAGTTGACCACCGTGCGAATGACCCGAGATCTGCAGGCTAAATCGTCCTGTCGTTGCACTCACATCAGCAAAGTCAGGCTCGTGGGCCAGAAGGATTGCTGGGCCTGACGGCGGAAGCTTGGCGAGCACGACGTCCAGCCGATGCTTGCCGAGCGTAACGCTGTCGACGCCGGCGATGTGTAACGTTGCGTCTCCTCTACGCCGCGTGTGAACGTCATTGCTCAGGTCGACGATATCGCTGCGCCGCAGTATCTCTCGCACGGTTGCTTCACCGACCCAGTGGTCGTGATTCCCGAGGACCGCGACGCTTACGTCCTTTGGCCTTAGCTTGTTTAGCGATGCGGCCATCTCTGCTGAAAGCCGATCAACCTCGTACGAGAAGAGATCACCTATGATGGCGACTAGATCCGGATGCTGCTGGTTGATAAGGTCAACCACGCCGTCCAAGCGTGCCGGGGTGAGCCATTGGCCTAAATGGATGTCAGCAACGCTCGCAATCGTATATCCATCGAACGCCGGGCTCAAGTCGGGAATGGTTACTGACACGTGCTCGATCTGAAAGGCGCTAGACTCGAACTGATCGTTGCCTATTTTTTCCGACAACGTCGCCATTGCCAATTGCAGGTTCCGCCTGAAAGTGTGGCGTGCTCCGCGGCGCGGCTTCATCATCACCTCTTTACTCTGCTCGCCGTGCATCGACGAGGATCATTACCTCACAGCGTCTCATGTGATAAAGGCGTTTTAAGGTTTTTTGGTGTATTGGCGATCACTCAAACGGAGACAGCAAGAACAAAGAAAAGATGCGACCACTCTATAAAGTGAGTTCAATCTCGTGGTTTTCGCCTTGCTAGACCTTGTTTTTAGACCTGCAGCGCTTTTGCACTCTGCAGTTGAAAATCCGCCACAGGATGCGCCAGCTGGTAGTATTAATCCCATCTGAAGCCTGCGCCCCAGTCGAACCCTCCTTGAAAGCCCTCCCGGTTTAAAGCAAAGCTGAAAACAGGCGTGAGACTGACTCCTTCAGTTTAATGGTTGCAGAGCGGTTTGCATAACGTTCCGGAGTAAGCTCGGTAGAAACGTCCAGGTCTTTGGTGAACGCCTCCTTCAAGCGTCGCGCAACAGTGGTATCATAAATAACTGCGTTCGTCTCAAAGTTGAGACCGAAGCTCCGCAAATCCCAGTTTGCGCTCCCGACAGATGCGGCCACCTCGTCCACCACGATCGTCTTTGCGTGAAGGAACCCGTTGTCATAGGTGTACGCCCGAACGCCCGAGTCGAGCAGCTGCCCGATGAAGGAAAGCCCTGCCCAATAGACGAAGGGATGATCTGGTCGGTTGGGAATCATAATACGCACGTCAAGGCCAGAAAGGGCGGCAATTCGGAGTGCGTCGCGCACACTGTCATCAGGGATGAAATACGGGGTCTGGATATAGATCGTGTCAGTTGCAGAGTTGATCATCTTTAGATAGGACTCCTTAACTGGGTTCCAATAGGTGTCCGGCCCGCCCGAGACGATTTGCACGGACGCCCCAGCGGACGTGGTGATATCAGGGAAATAGCGGTGCTCGTAGTCGAGGTGCCGCCCCTTTGCCGCATAATTCCAATCGAAGAAGAACCGGAGCTGGCACAATAAAACCGCCGATCCGGCGATTCGGACGGCCGCATCGCGCCAGTATCCCCATTTCCTGACCTTTCCGAGGTACTCATCGCCGATATTGAATCCGCCGACGAAGCCGATTTTTCCATCAATGACGGCAATTTTGCGGTGATTCCTGAAATTGGACCGAAGATTCAAAAAGCCGAGCGGCGAAGGGAAAAAGAACACCACTTGACCCCCTGCATTCTTTAGCTCATCAAAAAAGTGCGGAGGCAGACCCGCACAGCCGAGCCCGTCGCACAAGAGCTTGACATCGACGCCCGCTCGCGCCCTTTGCGTAAGCACTTCTCGCATCTCGTGGCTGAGCGCGTCGTTTCTCCATAAGTAGTACTCGAGATGGACGTGATCGCGGGTTGCTTTGATTGCCGCAATCAGATCGGCGAATTTCTCACTGCCGTCCGTGTACACTTTGATCTGGTTGTTCGTTGTGAGGATTGAAGCGTCGTCTTCGATTAGCATCAACACCATACGGCGGAACGAGGCAGAAAGATGATCCGTCGCCGGGATTTCACTTGCTTTCAATTCACTTTTCTGCAATTCGATGAGGCGCATGAAGGCCCTGTCAGCATCGTGTTTCAACTGAAACATCTTTTTTTTGCGATAGTTCTGGCCGAAGAAAATGTATAGAACAAACCCGAGAACGGGTAAGAAGTAAAGGACCAACAGCCAGGCCCAGACTTCGGCCGGATTTTTCGTGTCAAAAAAGACAATGGTAATAGCGAAAATCAGATCCGAAACAAGAATGACGATCAGTAGAAAGTCAGTAATACTCATGTTTTTTTAAGGAGTTAGTCCGCGTCCGCGCTATCGCGCGGTTTGAATGTTTTTAGCGTAGAAAATCTCTTTGGTTAGGATCGGCTTGCCCGTTCTTATCTTGAAGTGGTGGTGTCAGCTCAAATCTAAGAAGTTTCGCGTTCTGCTGTTATTAGCAGTGCCAAAGCTATAAGGTGCTACGCTCCTACAACCGACGCGCTCGTATTGATAAGACTCGTTGCTTCTGCTGCGGGCGGCGGCGTAATCCACGCTGCCCCTTTTCGACAACGCTGCGCTAAGGACCGCAATCCACATTCGGAGGATTCACGTGCTGTTCTGCTTGGTCGCAAAACAACGATAAAAAAGTGTGACACGATTTCAATATGCTCGCTTCTTTGAAAAAGCGGCGGTGCAACTTGCTCTCTTGATGCGCGGCGCGCGATTCCGAGGACAGATTCAGCAAACCGAGCTTACCAAAGCGCCATCGCAAGTTATTTCGTGAATGGGCTGACGGTTAGGTAGCTCAATACTCCAGGTCGAGCGGAGATTTAAATTATAAATGCGATCTACTTTGGCATTAATACAGTGTCAATGATGTGAATGACGCCGTTGGTGCACTCAAGGTTGGCCCCTCTTACGGCGGCATCGTTTATTCTTACGCCGTGGGGCCGATCCCACGGCTTGGTCACCAAAATACTTTAAGAAGTAAAACGTTTGTCGTTTTTTGTGAGAGACGGTCAAGGGGTGACTAGTCTTAACCTGACCGACTCGACATAATCGCTCAAAAAATCCAATCAAAATCAGGTAATTCACTCCTCAACCGTTCCAGCGGTTGTGAATAAAAAAAGGCGATTCTTATGTTATCCAAAAAGGTCGATTTGAGTACGAAGAAGGAGTCAGAAACGGATCATACAACGACGTACGGCCGCCGCTTTTTTGGCGAGCCGGTACCGAAGTACGTCATGCCCGAAGATGGCATGCCGGCGCGGGCTGCCTACCAACTGATTCACGATGAGCTGAACCTCGATGGCAACCCCTCTTTGAATCTCGCCAGCTTTGTGACCACGTGGATGGAGCCTGAAGCGCATCTTCTCATCGCTGAAAGCCTTGACAAAAACTACGTTGACAACGATGAGTATCCGCAAACCACGATAATACAGGAACGAGTGGTGAACATGCTGGCTCGCTTGTTCAACGCGCCCGACGAATGCGAATCCATTGGAACCGCCACCATCGGATCGTCAGAGGCCATTATGCTCGGCGTCCTGGCGCACAAATGGAGCTGGAGAAAGCGCCGACAGGCCGAGGGAAAACCGTGTGATCACCCCAACATCGTCATGGGGGCTGACGTGCACACGGTATGGGAGAAATTCGCCCGATATTTCGACGTGGAACTGAAACTGATCCCGCTCCAAGAAGATACGTACATCGTCAGCGCGGATGAAGTCGCAAAGGAAATTGACGAGAACACCATTTGCGTTGCTGCGGTTCTCGGGACCACGTTTACCGGACAGATGGATCCTATCAAGGAGATCAATGACGTTCTCGTTGACATTAAAAAAACCAAGGGCTGGGATATACCCCTGCACGTTGACGGTGCCAGCGGCGGATTTGTCGCACCGTTCGTCAATCCTGACCTCGAATGGGACTTCCGACTCGAACAGGTGAAGTCCATCAACGTGTCGGGCCACAAATACGGCTTAGTCTACCCAGGAATCGGCTGGCTCGTCTTGAGAGACAAAACAGATCTTCCTGACGAGTTGGTCTTTAAGGTGAACTATCTGGGAGGAGAAATGATGAACTATTCCCTCAACTTCTCAAAGGGCAGCAGCACCATTCTGGCCCAATATTATAACTTCATACGGCTTGGAAAAAGCGGCTACGCTGACATCATGCAGAACATGATGAACAACAGCCGCTACCTCGCCGAAAAGCTCCAAGAAACCGGAAAAATTGAGATCATCAACAAACAACACACGCTTCCTCTTGTCACAATTCGCTTGAATGACGCACCTTTTACGGTCTTCCAACTCTCTGCTCAGCTCCGGCAAAAAGGCTGGATCGTGCCCGCTTACTACCTTCCGAAAAACGCGCAGGACGTCGCTGTGATGCGGATGGTTATCAAGGAGAACTTCAGCAGAGATATGGTGGAGCTGCTCTTTAACGATATCAAGGAGGCGTATCACAGCCTTGAACTGTCAGAGACCGAGAGAAAAGAACGCGACAAAGGTAAGGAAAACCTGAGCTTGTTATACTAGGCCGGTTTTTCATCATACGCGCTGCGCGACGTAGACGTCGCATCGCTCTCGATAACGTTCTTTTCACAAGCCTGCAATCAAGGATACAAATGGCTTTTGCCATCAAATGGTGCATGTGAAGCAGAGTGACCGAAAATAAGTTCGAGGTCAAAGCCGCCAGGCCGTGCGAATGTGGAGGACCCGTCGTCGGGGGCTATTAAGCAGAACGTTTCCATGGACGCTCTCTACTGTCGTCATCTTCGTGTCGAGCCCATTTCCCGCAGGCGTTGATTCGAAATCGGAGCCGCTGTGCGCGACATACCCGGATTCGATGAGGTTGTGTACATCCTTTTCCACGAGCTCGTCATGAGCAGCGCCGTAGCTCTCTCGATAGTCCCTATTCTTCATCAGGGACGTACGGCGCGAGAGGTCACGGGCTTGTAGAAGCCGAGTTTCATCGTGGCCTCTTTCCAATTATCGGGACAAGAGTATTTACTTGTGAGGCGAAAAAGGCGGTACGGACGAGTAGCTGCACAATTCCCCAACTTGACGAAGATATTTAGTAAATTTCTCTATTTTTATTATGATTAAGGCATTTTTTCCCAAAATAATATAAACAATAAGTAATACACTCAGAGTCACCTATGACTGCAGACGTTGACTCTGAGATGGATGAGACTGATTTAGCGATACTTCACTCTCTCCTCAAGAACGCCCGGATCACGTTATCAAAGATGTCAGAAGACATCGACGTGCCTGATGCAACCATCTCTCACCGGCTCAAGCGGCTTGAGCGAGAGGTGATCAGGGGATACACAGTGATTCTCGACCCTGAGAAGGTGGGCCTGGAAATGACGGCGATCATCATCATCCAGACAGAGACCGAAAAGCACGGCGCGGTAAAGCTCGCGCTCTCGAAACTTGACGAGGTTTCAGAGGTGTACAGCGTGTCAGGAGAGTATGACCTTCTGACAAAGCTCTGGGCTCACAATATGGAGGAGCTCAATCAGATCATAAACAGCAAGATACGCTCGATTGATGGTGTCGACGATTTGACCGAGATGATCGTCATGGAGCGTGTAAAGGAGGGGACTATGCCCCTCTAGTGCAGTGGAGGGAAAAGAAATGGCCTTTCTAAGCCTGAGTGAAATCGTGAAGAAGCCTGTGATTGACGTTCACGGGGACAAAGTGGGAAAGCTTGCAGACGTGATCGTGTCGGCAGATACGCCGTATCCAAAAGTAAAGGCCCTGACTGTGAGAACGTCTGATAAACGCACGCTTAACGTTCCGTGGACACAGGTGGAAGGCTTAGGACGGCAGATCCCTCTCAAAGTCGGACGTGACGAGATACAGTCGTACGACGTGCAAGAGCATGAGGTGCACTTGGTCGAAGATGTTCTTGACAGGCAAGTCATCGACGTGCGGGGAAAGAAGTTGCGACGCGTCAATGACCTGCAGCTCTCCGCTACCAACGGCTCTTATCGACTCATCGGCGTCGACATCGGCGTCCGTGGGCTGCTGCGGCGGCTCGGATTGGAAAAAGTCGCTGACAGGTCACGGATTCACTTCGAAGGGAATTATATCAGCTGGGACGCCGTTGATACCCTGCACAGCGGGCCCTCGGCCCTGCAGCTGAAAGTCCCAAAGCACAAAATAACCAAGTTTCACCCCGCCGACATCGCGGACATCCTCGACCAGCTCAGTGTGAACGACGGATTGAACCTTATCAACTCGCTTGATGAAGAGGCCGCTGCGGATACGTTGGAAGAAACGAGCCCGGAGCGACAGGTCTCGCTCATTGAAGGGATGGAGACCGAGCGTGCGGCCGAGATTCTTGAAGAGATGTCACCGGATGACGCCGCGGACTTGCTGGGGGATCTTCCCGCCCACCGCGCCGAGGCCATCTTGGAACTCATGGAGCCAGACGAGTCGGAGGACATACGAGAGCTCCTCGAATACCCCGAGGACTCGGCAGGCGGCATCATGACAAATGAGTTCGTCGCGGTTCACGCAGACGATACCGCGCAACAGGCGATCGAGGAGATCCGCACCGCCGCAGCAGACGTGGAGACCATTTACTACATCTACGTCATCGCGATGGACGAGACGCTTGTGGGGGTGATCTCACTGCGCAATCTCTTGCTCGCACGCCCTGAGGACAAGCTCTCTGCGTTCATGCACACCGATATTATCACCGTTAAGGTGACGGACGACCAGCGAGACGTGGCAAAGAAAATCGCCAAATACAACCTGCTCGCGCTTCCCGTCATAGACGAAGAGAAAAAACTGAAGGGCATCGTCACCGTTGACGACGCGATTGACGTCGTCTTACCCACCGCGTGGAAGAAACGGGTTCCTAAGGCGTTTGGCTGAAGGGAGTGTCGCGTCGTGGATTACCGGGTCATTACGCGGTACTTCAGGAGCCCGTGGTTCATCAGGCTCGCTCTGTTCCTGGCCATCATGGGGCCGGGAATTATTACCTCCAGCATCGACAACGACGCGGGCGGCATTACCACCTACTCCCTTGCCGGCGCGCAATTCGGCTACCTCTTACTCTGGACGCTCATCCCCATGACGGTCGCACTCGCCGTTGTGCAAGAGATGGGCGTACGGATGGGCGTCGTTTCGGGCAAGGGACTCGCTGCTTTAATACGTGAGAAGACAGGCGTTAGATTGGTCTTCTTTATCATGATCTTACTGCTGGCGGTGAATTTCGGCAACACGCTTGCCGAATTCTCAGGCATCGCGGTGAGCGGCTCTATTTTTGGTATACCCCCGTACGCGTCACTGCCGATCGCCGCCCTCTTCGTGTGGTTGTTAGTCGTCCGCGGGAGCTATAGAAGCGTCGAAAAAGTGTTCTTGGCCGGATCGGCGCTCTACGCCTCGTATATTATTTCGGGATTTCTGGCACATCCTGATTGGAAAATCGCTACCGTAAATACGTTTATACCAAACATTACGCCTGATACTGCCTACATCACCATGATCGTCGCGGTTGTAGGAACGACGATCTCGCCATGGATGCAGTTTTACATCCAGGCGTCGGTGGTCGAAAAGGGGATTCCGCTCAAGCACCTCGTTTACTCACGGCTTGACGCCATTACCGGTTCGATCGTGACCAATGTCGTATCATTTTTTATCATCGTAGCCTGTGCGGCAACAATCTTCGTACACGGGATTCCCGTGAACAATGTCGCTGACGTATCCGCCGCGCTTGCCCCGCTGGCGGGAAAGTACGCGGCTGCGCTGTTTGCCTTTGGCTTTTTGAACGCCTCACTTTTTGCAGCGAGTATTTTGCCCCTCTCGACGGCACTTTCCGTCTGTGAAGGGTTCGGCTTTGAGGCCGGCGTCTCTAAGACATTCCAGGAAGCGCCGGTATTTTTCGGACTCTATACAGGAACAATTGTGCTAGCAGCGGTCTTCATTTCGCTTCCGAACGTGCCCCTCCTTTCCATTCTCTATTTGTCGCAAGTGGGCAACGGAATATTGCTCCCCTTCATCCTGGTCTATATGCTCGTCATCGCGAACGACAAGAAGATCATGGGCGAGTACGTTAACACGAGAGTGTTCAATTACATCGCGGGGGCAACGGTCGTCATCATGATCGGATTGAGCATAGCGCTCATATTCATAGGGATCCTCTAAAGTGGTGCAACCAGCGATAGCACAAACGACTAGACAAACACGGGGAGGGCTAACAACTTTTTTATGATCTGAGTCTAGACTAGAGATGAATGACACCGCGCAGAAAAATAGCTTTAGCAACGGCAATATTCTTCGTCTTGGGTGATGCATTCTTTATGGGTGGCGCGTATGACCAGCCGCTCGTAATAATTGTCGAAGGTAACGTTTTTGCGTTAGTGTATGCGCTTCTATTCTCGATTATCATATTTGACAGGAGTTAAGGCTGGTAGGAAGGAGAACTTTTAATGGAAGGAGAAGAAGAGTTACCGAAGAGCACGCGCGGGTGCACACCGCCAGCGCAAACCCTGAAAACATCGCGAGAATAGAGCAGAAAGCATTCGAGCGTCTCGACGATCGTTTCGTGATCGTGGTGGAGTGCATCGCTTAAGTTTTCGAAACGATCATCTAGGAAGGAAAAAAATGGGAGGCGTACCTCCCGACGCTCTGCATTCACCACAAACTCAAGTCCGCATAGAGCGACTGCTGGCTCAATATTGAACAGAGAACAGGTTAGACCTCTTACGCGCCTGCACCCTTCGCTGCTTCCGCAGCCTGCTGCAGCGCCTCTTCGCTCACCTCGTAGGTAGTAATATCTCCGCCGAGCTTCTTTAGCTCAGCGCTCGTCGCTGTGGCCTCGTTCGTAGGGACGAGCACGCCGACGGCGGCCCGCCCGGCATCGAGATGTTCACCGAGAAGCCGCCAGTCTTCATCAGACATGCCAAGCCCGCGATGGACAAAGCTGCCGACAATACCTCCCACGATAATGGCGCCCACCACGCCGGCGAGAAGGGCTAGCCCTCCTGAAAGCACTGTTGCGATAATGCCGAGAACCAGACCGACGCCCGCCCCCCTAGTGGTTTCTCACGTGCCTAGCTTATGCACGTTGATCTTGCCGTCGTTATCCTTGACTAGGACACCGATCGCTCCGCTTTTTATCTCATCGTTCGCCTTTTCCCATCCTTTGAGCTCCGCAGCTGCCCTGTAGGCAGCGGTTTCGCTCGGGAAAATCGCAAGGAAAAGCTGTTTATACATTGCTGCTAGGCTATTTCCTCCCTTTTTTAGGATGGATTCATAGCCCGTGTCGGATTCTTATGCTTTTCCCGTTTCCGGCGTGGTTACTTGCTTTTTTTGCAACGCCGAGGACTCGTGCACGCTGGCGCTCCCGTCATAGACAGCGTGGAGGCACATTCCTCGCGGAAGAATCGACGACCCCTAGGTGCTCGGAACGCCTCGTAATGCCTCCCAAAAGGCTATAGAGTGTCATCCGGAAAAATGATTTCTCTTATGCGCGTCTGGCTTTGTTCAGGCTGCCCCGTCGTATTGACCTCATATGCTCCAACCCTTTCAAGAAGCTCCCTGAAAAAAGCTTTTCGAAGCCTTCGTTTGAACGGAGTGCTTACGAGCAGGTGCGGATTGAAATAGTCGTGGCGTTCGAGGATGGCCAATGCTTGTGCCGCTGTGAGCTCTCGAACGAACTCCGGATCACTAGCGTCGCGTTTTAGAATAATCAGTTTTTTAAGCGTCGTCAAGGGCAGGATGCGTCCTTTTCCGATCGCCAGTCGAAGATCGACGACAGCGCGGCCTTCGCCGTCAAACTCCGCCCGTTCAATCAGCCATTCAAATTCGTTCCAGATCTTAGCCAGATCTGCGCGTATGTAAAAATTCTTTTCCGAACCATAGGCGAGTATGTCTGGCCCGTAGACCCGCGCGAAAAACCAGTCATCTGAGACAACGCGTACCTCAGGATGTCTCAACAAGCCGTACGTGTGTGTCGTCTTGCCAGCTCCTGGTTCACCGAGAATGCACACGCCTTGCCCGTTCACGTCGAGGCACGCGCCGTGCAACGAGTAGATGTCGTGTTCGTCTTCGAGGACATCTCCTGCGACGCTCAACGCCAGCGACTTAATCCAGCCATAATAGTCGAAGTTTAAAAGGAACGCGGTCTTTGATTGAGGGTCGTAGCACACTTCATTCGTCTCTTCGGCTGGCCCGTTAACGACATAAAGGCGTCCGTGGGACCGTATGTTTTGGGAGATAAAATAGAAGCTCTGACCCCAGCGAGTTGCGACCGATTGCGTTCCGGTGAGCAGTTTAATGCAGCATCCGTAGATGTCCGATTTGACCTCGTACACAACTTGGGCGCGGAAATGATCGGCCAGTTCTTCCTTGCGTCGGATTGGTATGAGCTTTATTAGGTAGGACACGTTCAAGCGCCTCCTGCGCGGCGGGCACGACGTACGTTGCGCTGCGACTCTACCGAGCGGTTACTTACATATTACGTTGCATCGGCGCGTACAAGTCAAATGTCAACGATGATCTCATTTCTTCTAAAGATGCCAGGTATGAACGGCGGGTTGTATAACGCGACAACAAAGTTTGATTTTGGTACAATGCCGTTCCTTGCGAGCCAATCCCTCAGTTTTTCCGTTTTCTGAGCCGCGAGCTTCTCGTGCACACGCCCTGAGAATCGTATCGCGGCGGTTCTCCGGCTCTCAACGACCGTAAACGTGATCCGCTTGTCGAGTGGCTCCGGGAGCGTGTCGAGGGTGAACCTCGATGGCATGGCAAAGGAGATTCGGCGCACGCGTTCTCCCGCTTGTTCTTCGGTTACGGGCGCAGTCATCGATATCTTTTCTGACGTCACCGGGGCCATCATAGGGATTTTCTCGGAGCCTGACACTTTTTCCTCGGAAACGGGCGCTGTCATAGAGATTGATTCCTTTTTCCTGTTTCCTCCAAAAATGTAATGAGCAAGAATCTCAAACCCGTTCCTTAACGCTCCATCAAAATCTGATTCGACGTCAACTTGGGCCAGGATATGTGCCGCGTACGTTCTAATCTCGAAACCATCTTCCTTTTTTTCGACCTTGTATTGGGGGTCTCAACCATAGTCGTGCGCTCCATTTTCTGCTGTTTTTTGAAGATTGCGGGAGAGATAATTGCGCGCCGTGATATGCTTTGCCCTGCACGAATGACCCTTTCGGCTCACGAGCTTCCGCGCTGTATTGCCCCGCGGACGTTATCTACCCTTCTTTCAAAACGATGATGTCGAATTGTGTGACTCGATCACATGTTTGTGTGCTGATCGCCTCGCAGCACTAGCTGCCCGTTCGCGTTCTCAAGATCGACGAGCAATACATTAATCGTCCGCCGTCAAGATATACCCGGCTATTTATGGGGCTTCAAAGATGGAGATCGACGTCAACATCGAAGCACACGACCTGCTCTGGCGCAGCATGTCTCTCAGGACCAAAAAGGCCTATCGCGAAAGCTACGGCGTGGCGCGGGATGAGCTAATCGACAAGGAGGTACAACGCCTAATTGAAGCGGGCTATGTCGTAAAAAGCGACAAAGGCGTCGAACTCACGCCGGCCGGGAAAGAGTTGCACAGGAAAATAACGACAATATGCAAGAAGTCAGAGTAACGGCTGCTCGACGAACGCGGCCTCGACGATCGGTTTGATGTCATCGATCAATCGAATAGCTTCGTCTTCAGATTCGGCGCGGCGCACGTCTATCCTGCCGCTTCTATACAGCGTGAACGTGCATCCTTCGTGAGAGAATCGTGCAACGCCGAGCCTTTCCGAGCATTGTGCGATGCCTTCTAAGAGCTTACAGAGCGCTTCCATGGAGAATCCTTTTTCAAAGTGCGCCTCGATGACCAACCCACCACCAACGCACGGCCTCAGCGTCTTGACGTTATACTTCCCACGCATCACATTCCAGATACTGCATTTGACGTTAAAGATTGTCAGCCAACGAGGTCATCCAACACATTCCGGACAAAGAAGCGCTACGTCGGGGTAGGCTCTCTGAATTTGAACTGCAGTCGGTACAACGCGTCAATGCGTTCGAGCGTTTCAGCGTCGTCAGGGCCCTTATCGTCTCGTATCCGCACGATACGCGGAAATCGCAGCGCGAAGCCCGAAGCATAGTTCGGGCTTTTCTGGATCTCGTTGAACTTCACTTCGAGCACGATTTGCGGTTCGAGATCCACCATACGCCCGTGCTCGCCGATGATGAGGGGTTTTATCTGCTCTGTCAGTTCTCTGAGCTGTTCATCGGAGGCACCGCTCGAGACGCGCCCTACCGGCACCCACTGCTCGTTGTCCTCGTCGCGCGCGGCGAGCTCGTACGAGGTGATCCAGCCGGCCTTCCGTCCGTGGCCGTACTCGGCGGCGATGACGACGAGGTCGAGGCTCTCGAGGGTCTCCTTGAGCTTCACCATGTTCCGCCCGCGAATGCCCGGGCTGTAGTCGGCGTTGAGATCCTTCGCCATCAGCCCCTCGTGTCCCGCATCGATCGACTGCCTAAAAAACGCAGCTACGGCCTCGGGATCGTCGAGGATCTTGAATTCAGAGGGCGTGCATCGCTTATCGACCGGCACCACGGTTTTCTCAAGGAGCGCGCGTCGCTCGACAAAGGGTCGGTCGACGAGACTTGCTCCGTTTAAATAAAGGATATCAAAGGGGCGCAACTGCATCGGGATCTGATCGCTGAGCTCTCTGACCCTGTACTTGCGCCGGATGCGGTTGAGGACGTTTTGAAACGGTACCACCTTCCCGGTGCGCTTGTCTACGGCTATCGCCTCGCAGTCGAGGATGAGTGAATCGGCGTGAACGCTTTCGTTCACTGCCGCGCGAATATCGGGCAGCGCCTCGGTGAGATCCTCCATCTTGCGGGAGAAGAGCTTGATCTCTGGCCCCGTCTTGTGGACCTGAATTCGGGCCCCGTCATACTTCGTTTCAAATGCTGCCCGCCCCCCCATCACGTCCAACGCTTCGGTGGCGCCGGCGACGTTCTGCGCGAGCATAGGCCTGACGGGCCGCATCGGTTCGATGTTGAGCGCTTGTAAACCTGATAATCCCTCCGTTTTGGCGATTCGCGCGACAAGACCGATGTCATTGGCGAGCATCCACGCGCGCCGCACCGCATCAGCTGGCACGCTGAAGCTCAGGGCGATGGCATCTTCAGTTACGCCTTCCTTCGAGCCAGTGAGAAGGTTGCGAGTGGCAAGACTGACGATATAATACGCCTCTCGCGGCGCGGCCCTGCTTAACAGACTCGAGAGCATTCGCTGCTTCTTCTGGGCTGACCCCTTTCCCGTCATCGCTGCCAGCTCTTCGAAATAGCCATACAGATCGGCGACAGTGAGGTCCTCCTCAAACGCCGCAAGGCTCATCGCAACCTTCTTCCCGAGAAGCCGTTCCGCAGTTATGCCGAGGTGTCCCGTGTCGCGATAGCTCTCAACGACCTCCTCGCTGCTCTTGCCGCTGATGTTCGCAATTACTTTGACCAACGTCTTGCCAGCCACTCCGATATCGCGCGTGTCCCACGCCGGAAATATTCGACCGGTCAGAAATGTGCACACGATTTCGATATCGTCTTGAGAAGCCCCAGTCAAAAAACCAGCTATGATTTCAGCCTTCTTGAGCCTCGACGAGTAGGCGCTTAGCTCATCGAACAGTGAGACAAGCTCCTTGAAATACATCGCATAGTTAATACGGCCTGGAGTGCTTAATAATAGCGGCGCGCGGTGCGACAGGCTTGGCCGAATGGCCAAAGCGCTCTCTGACTGAGTTGCGCTATTTCGTGCATACCGGTCCCGGCAAAAAAAGCGCTGCCGCGCAAGCCAAAATCGCAACGCCAAACCGGCTAACGGCGATCGAAACCTTCGTTCTTAGGACGAGCGATCGGGCACCCTCCACGTACCCGGCGTTACTTCGATGGCTAACAGATGCCGCCGCCCGCGTGCGCGAACGGAGAACCCTACCGACTTCTAACTATCAGCACCGGTACCTTGGCGCCCCGCACGACTTTGTCAGCCACACTGCCGATCAGCAGACGGTCTAAACCTTTTCGCCCGTGCGATCCGATGACGATGAGGTCAATATCATGACTCCCGGCGTACTTGTCCAGTTCTTCGGCCGGGTGTCCGTCGAGCACTGTGGTAACGATTCGGTCCTCATGTACGCCACGGGAAGCCAGGTCTTTTTTGGCATTCGCGACGATATTCTTTCCCTCGACGAGGAGCACGTCGTACATATTTTCCCACGATGAGTCAACGGGGTAGGCAGTAAACCCGGCGATGTCGAGGACGTACGCGATGTGGACGGTCGCATCGGTCAGTCCCGCGAAATAAGCCGCGTTATCATACACGGGGACCATCAGGTCCCCACCATCGGTTCCGATCAGGATGTTTTTGTATTCCATCGTATCACCAACGATCATACGGCTGCAGCTGCCTCTTTGACAGGCTCATACGCCTCTATCTCTGCCGCTCGGCTCGTAACGAATAGCGTCACAAGCACCCCCACGAGTGAGATGGCGAGCGCAGTGAGGAAGATGTAGTCGAACGCCGTTACATTAGGCAAGAGTGGGCCGGGAATGAGGCCTCGTGGCGTCTGAATCACGAGCGGCGAGACGTATTCTGCGAGGAAGATGCTTGCGATGGTCGGTCCTATGACGCCACCAGCAGTTCTAAACAGTGTGTTCATCGTCGTCGCGATACCAGTTTCCCCCTGGCGCACAGACTGAATAATGATTGTTATCATCGACACCAACATAAAGCCCATGCCTACGCCCATCACCACGGAGCCAACTATGACCTGCAATTTCGTGTCGTGCAGCAAGTAGAAGTACAGGAAACTGGCCGAGAGCACGACGATCCGAGCACCAACGGAAGCCTGACGCCACGCTTGTTCACGACTGCGCCCGCCAACGGGCTAGCAAGGAAAAGAAGGATTGAACTCGGAACGAGGAGGAGCCCGGCATCGAAAATGCTGGAGCCAAAGCCGACGGGTTGCGGGGCGCGCACCAAGTACACAATCGACTCGAACATCATGTACATCGTGAGACCAACAACAAAGGCCGCCGTTCGTGAAGAAGACGTTTCGCTTGCTTAGAATCGTTAGATTGATCAGCGGTTCGGGAACCCGCGATTCGACGAGGAAGAAGAGTACGAAGAAAACGAGCGAGGTGGCAAGGAGCCCCAGCGTGTTAATGGATGTCCAGCCCCATTCTGGCCCTCGGTCATGGCGACGAGGGAGGCCACAATGCCTGCCGAAAACTTCCCTGCGCGCAAATAGTCAACTTTAGACGGGGTACGGATAGGTGACTCACGCAACAGATACGCAGCTAGCAGAGTGACAAATATGGCAAACGGCACAATGGTGTGATACGTCATTCGCCAGCCGAAGTTGTCAGTAATCCACGCTCCTGCAACGAGACCGATCGCAGTGCCCACGCCAAACATCGCGCTCACGATACCGGTCGCCATCTTTTCGGGCGGAAACTCGTCACGGATAATCGCGTACGCAAGCGGAAACATAGCGAGGCCAAGACCCTGAAGCGCCCTAAAGACCAGAAGGCTCTCGATATTCCACGCGAACCCATTGGCGATGACACTAACGGTGTACAGCGCCATGCAGCAAAGAGCAACTTCTTTTTGCCGTGCGAATCGCCGAGCTTGCAAAGATGGGCGTCGACACCGTCCCAACTACCAAGTAGATAGACAGTATCCAAGCGGTCCAAGTCGCTGTGGAATTGAACTCGGCCTGCAGCGTCGGGAGTGCCGGAATGAGCATTGACTCTGTAAACATAACCATGATGGCTATAAGGTTCAAGATGATCACGATGGAGCTCGTTCCGTTAAGCTTGAAATGTGCGTTTTTTGCATCGTTCATGCCTTGCCTCTCAATATTCGTCAAGATAGCGCTAACAATCGTTGCGCACGGTATTGAGCACTAGCGTATATTGTTCTGGTATATCATTGAGTGGTATATCAGTATTTTATATAACAGTAATTGTTATATATAACGATGACGCATGCATGCATAATGATCAAACAAAAACCGCTTGAGCGGCAAGCCCTGAACCTGTACTCGCTCTTCGTGCTCTACTTTCTACTCACCAAAGGCCCTATGAGCGGTTACGAACTGGCACAACTCATAAAGGAACGCAGCCACGGACACTTCCGGGCGACTGCCGGCAACGTCTACCCGCGCCTTCACGAACTGAAAGAAGCTGGCGACGTCCGCGCTGGGGAACCGACGGGGGGGCGCGAAAAGATCGCCTACGAGATCACCGAACAAGGAAGGCAAACGCTCCGAGAGGGAGCGTTCGAACGACGCCCGCACGTCGAAAACTTGCTCAAAACGATCGATCACGCGCTCGCCCTTACTGCGCCTGCAAAACCTTTTTCATAAGCACCAGCATCCACATCGTCTGTCTGATGCAAGTGTCCAGCGTGCAGTGCGAAGCGCGTCAGACTGTGCGGACGAGGATCCCGTTAGTGACTGGGATCAGCGTCGGTGTGAAGGTCGGCGTTGGTGGGAGGGTCGGCGTTGGTGGGAGGGTCGGCGTTGGTGGGAGGGTCGGCGTTGGTCTGGGGGTCGGCGTTGGTGTGGGGGTCGGCGTTGGTCTGGGGGTCGGCGTTGGTGTAGGGACGAACGGCGTTGACGTGGGGCTCGGAGACGGCGTTGGTGTGGGGGACGGAGACGGCGTCGGAGTCGCCGAAGCGACCGGTATCGGTGTGCTTTGGGGTCTTTGACTAAGGACGACTGCCGCTGCAATAACCAGAAGCACGGCGACAACTACGCCTATGATGAACAGTTTCCTTCCAGTAAGTGTGCCAGTCAGTCTCTCTAGTAATATCGGATTGTCATCCTCGTGCGGCGGTTCGTACGGTGGCGCGTGGGCAGGAGGGGCACGATCCGTAACGGGTTCTCCGCACATGGGGCAATATTGAAACCCCTCTGGGAGAATCAACTTACAAGACGTGCACAGTTTCTTCTTTGCATCCATCCCGCTTCCTCTTCATTGCGCTGTCGGCCTTCCGTTCCACAAATCTACATGCATTAAGTAATACAACCTTTATATTTGCCGGTCCTACAATGTCTGGCAATCGCCACTCACTACTAATAGACGCTTTCGGTATTCTTGAACAGGGATCGACGTGAGCAAGACCGAGTACTATCGTACGACACTGCGTTCACTGGCTGACTGGGATGATTTCTTGCTAAAAGAGTCGAGATTGCCAGGCCCACGAGCTAATCTAGAGTTGATCAGCGTGGTTGCTGATGAAGGAGCTAAGGCCCAGTTTGAGCACTTTTTGACGTTTAACGCTGAGAGATTCCCTGCCAACACTCAGGGCGAGTTTTTGGCCGTTTGCGGTGCGGTGGGGCTGGGGCGACTTCTCGCGCAAGGGGAGTACAGTGTCCTCGAAACGCTTAGAAAATGTGCTTCTGATTCGCGATGGCGCGTCCGCGAAGGCGTGGCCATGGCCCTTCAACGCCTCGGCGACACACATATGCGCCGGCTTCTGAGCGAAATGGAGCGTTGGAGTCGAGGCAACTTTCTTGAGATGCGAGCCGCAGCCGCTTCGCTTTGTGAGCCTCGGCTGCTGAAGCAGAAAGAGTGCGCACAACAGACGCTCGTTCTGTTGGATCGGATTACCGCGTCGATTTCGAGCACGAACGATCGCAACACCGATGAGTTCAGGGCCCTAAAGAAGGGCATGGGATACTGTTGGAGCGTGGCGGTCGCTGCGAATCCCGCCGCAGGGATGCCCTTGATGGAGCACTGGTTTTCGACCACGGACAAGGACATACACTGGATAATGAAGGAGAACCTCAAAAAGAAACGGCTCGAGCGAATGAATGCAGGGTGGGTGCAGCATTCGCAGCTCCAACTCGAGCGGAGCACGCTTTAGCAGGCACTGCGGCGACGCTTTCATAGCCGTTGTACCGAAAAAAAGGCGCAGACACGCTCTTTTTTGCTTTTTCGACGGCGTACGTTGTCAGCGAGGGGTTGGGTCTGGAGGCGGGAGTTTCAAAAAGTTTCCGCGAAGCGCCTGTGTTTCACGGGCTGTACTTGGGGATCATCGTAATCGGTGCATTCGTGATAATGATCCCCAACGCCCCGTTGCTCTCTATTCTGTACTTTTCTCAGGCGGTCAACGGCGTTCTTCTGCCCATCGTCCTGATATTCATGCTCGTTATCATCAACGATAAAAGCGTAATGGGAGAGCACGTCAATTCGCGGATCTACAACTATATTACATGGGCAACAGCCATCATCATGATCGGATTAAGCGCAGGCCTCATCGCGGCGACGTTCCTATGAACGGCGTGGGATCGCCGATCTTCCGGTAGCAGCGGCGACTTACTTTCTGATGTTGCGAAAACGATTTTTTTTGTCGCGCTTAGTTGACGAAGGCGCTCGGCCGCGACAGTTTGCGCACATTCATCACGCACACGACCCGCGACCACTCGCGAATGCCACTGCGAGAATTGTGAAAAGGGGGGCTAATGGGCAGAAGTAATGGGGCGCGGCCTTTCTGACCTTGCCTTGTAGCTAGGGAGGTGAATCAAGCAAAAAGCAGGCAGATGTAAGGAAATGAGGCAACCATGCAACAGATGTGCACGCTACGCCCCAACCGAGGTGTTGCCCATTAGCATGTGCATGTAAGCACCCTCATATTTAAATAATTATCCAATAATATTTATTTTGGGATATTAAACGAAGTTCTTTTCTGGGCTAAGGACCGTCGCAACGTCTGGAACGTAGGTGTGTCGAGGTAGGTGCGTGGATACTCTGAGACGTTATACGCACTTGGTTCAACACTTCATTACAGCACAGAGAATTGCACAACAGCGAAGCTGACTCGCTCGAGAGCACGTTACGCGCCGTCCACGACCATAACTGGGACGGAAGCTGTACGGATAACCTTGTGAGTCACATTGCCCATGAGCAATCGATCTAAGCCTTTTCTCCCGTGCGTTCCGACGACGATCAGGTCGATTGCGTGGCTCCTCGCATACCATCAAGTCCTTCCGCCGGGTGCCCGTCGAGCAAAACGTCTATGATTGAGGCTTCGGCCACCCCCATCTTTGCCAGCGCACCTCTCGCTACGTCAAGAATCTGCCTCGCTTGTGCTTCGATAAACGTACGTTTCTTCCCACGACGCGTCAACAGGCTGGGCCCCCAACCCCGTTATGTCTAAAACGTACGCCACGTGGATCGTCGCCCCTGTCAACTGCGCCAGATACCCACATTCGTCAAAGACCGCCTCCATGACCGACGTACCGTCGTCTCCGACTAAGATGTTAGCGAATTGCAACCATCTTCTCCTCTTTCAAGTTTGCTTCTTAACCTCGCTGACCTCAGTGCTTTGTTTTGCCCGTACTCAACAGTACCACCTCAGCTCACGGTGCCGGCCTCTTAACGTCAGAAATCGGTCCAATTGTCTTCTCCATAGCACGGTTCAGAGATTAAAGCGTTCCTATCTGACGTGTGTGGAAGGAAGACTGGCGACGTGCGCATCGAACAAGTCACGCGGCAGCGCGTGGGATGTGAGTGCAGCGGCATCTTGAGACGCGCCCGGAGGATTCAACGCGTAAAAAATGCAGCGTAATTTCGACAGACCGACAAACCATGATTCCGGCGCACGCTGCCAGGAGGAGCTGAACGCCGCAAAAAGAATACACTTATGTATACGCTCTAATCTGTGAGACAACGGAGACCGGCCAGACACATTGGCGAGGGTGGACGACCTGAAATTCGCAGCTCAGACCGACACGGGGAATAGAAGAGAGAAAAACGAAGACGCGTTTCGTGTAAATGAACGTCTCAGATTCATCGCGGTAGCAGATGGTGTCGGAGGCGAACCGGCAGGCGAAATAGCAAGTCGTTTGGCCGTTGAACAGATTGAAGACTACGTAACATCGCACATCGGTGAGGCAGCCCCCCTCTCCACCCTCAACGACGCCGTGACGCTGGCAAACGATGTTATCTACAAGCAGGGCCGCGAAGACCGGTCACTGACGGGTATGTCAACAACGGTTGTCGTGTGTCTCTTGACCAACGAGCGCGTTTTTGCCGCCCACGTGGGAGATAGTCGCGGCTATCTGATAACGCCTAGCGAGATCACACATCTGACGAGAGATCATTCGCTGGTTGCAGAACTGGTCACCTCAGGCCGCATCAGCCATGAAGAGGCGCGAGAACACCCGTATCGACACGTCATTACCCGGGCACTTGGCCTTGAGGGCCGCACGAACGTGGAGCTTGGTTCTTTTTCCTGGAACCGAGGGGATTACGTGCTTCTCTGCACCGACGGGCTTACTGATGCAATCGTAGATCAAACGATCTACTCGGTGATTTCGGACAATGCCAGGGCACTGCAAAGCAAGTGCGCTCAACTCATTGCGCTCGCAAAAGGGAGCGGCGGCCTTGACAACATCACCGTGGTCTTGGTCGAGCAGACCTGACATCCCGCAGAACCGACCGAGAAGGCGACTTGAATCCACTTATCAGGAGATCTAAGGGCGTGTTACTTTATGCAGGAAGACACGCGGACGCAAATGATTCAAACTATTGACTGTAAGCCACCGTTTGATTTCGCATTGAGCGCATACATTCTCGCTGACGGGGATCCTCAAATTGCGAAATACGACGGAACCGTATATCGGCAAGTGCTGCGAGTTGGCGGCAAGCTACTGCTTGCGACTGTCGCCTCTATAGGATCGGTAGACTCTCCACAACTGCGTGCAGCGTTTACAAGTGATCACCCGCTCACTGATCGCATCGCGAGCGAGGCGCACGCTGTCATCAGTTCCGTGTTTAACGTGCATCTCGATGTCAAACCATTTTATCACGCGATCCGGCATGATCCCGTCATGGCGGAGCTTAGTGGCAAGCTCCGCGGATTGAAAAATCCGACGACTGCCACGGTCTTTCAGGCGCTCGTCGATTCGATCATCGAACAACAGATCTCACTCAACGTGGCGCACGTTCTTCAACGCCGGGTGATAAAGGCGTTTGGCGACGTTTTGGCCGTAGATGGGGATACGTATTACGCATTCCCAACGCCAGAGCGAATAGCCCGCGCTTCGGTTGACAGCATACGACGCTGTGGGTTGAGCCGAAGAAAGGCAGAGTACATTACGGGTATTGCCGCACGTATCGCCGCGCAAGCAGTGGATTTGGAACGGCTTCGACAGTACGGAAAGACACAGATGATCCTAGACAGCTTATGCTCATTGCGCGGTGTGGGTGTGTGGACCGCCGAGCTCACCGCTATACGCGGCCTTAATCGACTAGACGTCTTTCCGGCCGATGATCTTGGATTACGAAGATGGGTTACACACTACTACTGCAACGAAAGAACCATCACAAGCGCGCAGGCTAGGGGCATTGCAGAGCAGTGGGGGAAATGGAGAGGTTTAGCCGGCTACTATTTGGTGGTCGCTGGACTTCTCAAAATCGTGACGAAAGCACGGAATGCGACGTGAAGGAGCGCGTTCAAGATGCTCAATCACGATCGTCGGATGATGTTGGCTAAATGGAGACGAACCCGGCCCTACCGCTTCCGCGCGGGTCGCAGGCGCGGGCGACCGCTCAAGGAGGGAAACGCGGTCTTATCTATGAAGACGGATTAACGTTGTTCGTATGGCAAACAGCGATTGGAGTTCGGTCGAAGAAGTCGATGTGTCCGTCAAGGCGATCGTTACAATCATGAAGCGAAAGAGAAAGCTGCCGACCCCCCTAGTCGAAGCGTACAAGCACGCTCTCGACACAAGCACGCGAGAGCTCACGCGGAGATTCTACGAACAACTGACGACCAGCTGCCTAGAGGCACTCGACTACTTTATGGACTAAACGCTATTACAGCTCAAAGAGCGTGATTACCCAAAAAACCGTTTTTTAGAAGCACTCACAGCGTTGGGTGGTGACTGCGGGAGGTGTGAAGCCACTGCAGAGGCTGATCGCGAGTGGCTAGTCACCTGTTTTTCACCGTCGTTTCTGGATTAGGACCGTAGCTTAACCCAGAATGCCACGGGCGAGCGCGCCCGTTTCCTTTCAATGCTTCACACATCCCTTAAGATGTAAATCCCGAAATGGGTTGTACGCACATAGACTTTTTTCGAAACTTCGAGGGAAACCTCAAAAAAAACCGGAAGAAAAGTGGCGAACGTTCGTCATTTGCACTATTCTTACAACTGCTCTTTTTATACACGTTTAAAGACGTGAAGGCAGCGCGTAAGCCTGACTTGACTGTGCTTCTGATGTGCGATCAGCTCGATTACGCCATATCGATTCGCTTCCGAGAAAACGGCTTCACTAGCGATCCCCATACGCGCTGTCGCGCCACTACTGCGAAAGCCCAGCCACTGACGCGTGGCTTATATCTGAAATCAGCTCGTGACTAATGCTATCAAAGTGTGTACAGGGCAAATCCATTGTCTTTAAACCCATCGAAAAATGAGGAGGATTTTTTTCGGGGGGATCCGACAGTTCTGAGGGGGTCAAGTGAACTCACAGGACTATAGGTTCAGTATAGACTTTGCGTATGTCTTCTTCATTTAATAAACAGCTGAGCCTGCGGAGTCTAAACTTCATTTCCAGTAAACATTTTTTGCAAACTGGTTCAGCGCCCCTATATGTGTTCCCGCAAAATTCGCAGATTTTGGAGGTAGGATCTTCTTCTATTCTCGTCTTGAGGTCATAGCGAACAAGATAAGCGTTGATCGCCTGCATTGAAGCCATTAGTTCTTTTTTGCATATGGATATGCACTGGTGGTCGTCCGTCCAGTCAGCCCAATCCGTCTGCAGCTTCTTGTGAATTTGTTCAAGATCCATAGTGTCCATTGAATCACATTTACGACTGTATAGTCAACGTACTTTATTAGCCTGTCTATTTGGACGTCTTGAGCGCCACTGAGGCTAAAAATTGCTTAGATTGCTCCCCTCCGAGCCGTTCGCTCTTGTTTGATTATAAGTGTCAGGTAGCAATCGCATGCAAGTAGCTACCGTCCTCAGTCGTGCACGGGAGCCGGGGGACTAGCATACGCGAGGCGAGCTAACGAGCGTGAGTCGCTAGCTAGGATATAATATCTACATGCAACGATTTCGATAAAAATGACGTGACAGCGAGATCACAGCCCCGCGCTTCACCTAATCAAGACCTTAACGGCTGCAAAAAGAAAGGAGGCAGCGCCACATATTCAAACTTCTCCTTTGGGGCAGTGCTACCAAACTGAGATCATGATTCGTTTTAAGACCACTTTGGAAGGAAGCAACATCATGTGCGGCGCTGCAGCAATACCGCCTTTAGCAGTCTTGGCACACCATTTTTTGCGTGAGCCGCTATAAGAACGTTTGTTACATATGGGTGTGTGTGACTTCGTGACGTCGCTGCATTATACGCAGGCGCCGCGAGCGCAGTTACTAAGGATGAGTCGGTCAACCTTGCGTCTGCACGTTCGCTGAGGGTTGATGCCGCTACAAAACGCTCCGACCATTTCAGAAATGAGTTGTATCTCTGAAAGGTCACGCAAACATAAAGCTGCCACAATCGGAAGCGATATAAACACGGCGGCACAAATATCTTCGCGAATTTTAAAAACGTCAAGGGAGGTGTAATGTAAACATGGCTGAAAAAGCTACCCCAATGTGGGCGCGTCTCCTCGAAGTCATTCTCGGGATAATTGTTCTCGTCCTCGCAGTTTACGTCCTTTTCAACACCGGTGCTGCCGTCAACACACTAAGATTGTTGCTCGGGATCGGCGTTCTCATCCTAGGCCTCATTATGCTAATCCGCGGAGCTTCGTCAAAAGCCCTCAGGACATCTGGCAAAATAGTGAACGTCATATTGGGGATTATTTTTCTGGCGGTAGGAGCTGCAGCTATCGTCTATAGCAGCTTTGGCACAACGTTAGTGATACTCGTGTTTGCCTTCGGATTGTTGCTGAACGCGTTAGGAAGGCTTCAGTTTGCAGGGTATTCTATGGCAACCGGAATGCCGTCCTCAGTTCGTTGGGCGAACATAATTCTCGGTGTCATAGCGTTCTTACTCGCTATATACGCTGTCGTCAACAACACTTTTGCCACCAATTTTCTTGGGCTCCTGATCGCGCTGGTACTATTCCTCTTCGGGATCCAGCTCGTCATCGCAGGAGCAGGCAGCCGCGGCTAACACGCCGCGTGCCCTTTTCTTTTTTTCGCATTAGGCACGAATTCATTGCGCAACATTCTAGGTTGTTCCGTATGCATTAACCGTTAGCTGGCCTCTGGCACCAAGCGAACCGCGAGGAGAGCAGCGCAAAGCAGGAACTACGTGCCGGACTGTGCAAACCGGAACCAATATAAACACGCCAACTCATAAATTGGAGTTTGAATTACCAAAAAAACGTCAAGGGAGGTGAAAATCGAGATGACTGACGAAAAAAAGAGCTCTATATGGCTGCGAATCCTTGAGATCATCGCAGGTCTTATCATCCTGGTCCTGGCCGGCTACGTCATCGCATATCCAGGAGTGGCAGTACTAACGCTCATCTTGTTCCTAGCAATCGCTCTGATTATCCTTGCAATTGCGTACTTCATACGAGTGTTCGCCAAAGGCATTTCCGGATGGCGACGACTGCTCAACCTGATTCTATCGGTGCTGACGATCATAATCGCCGCGCTTGTAATCGACAATCCGTTCATATACGGATCGCTGACGCTCGTCTACCTGTTGGGCTTAGCATTGTTGTTTGCTGGGATAGCGAGTGCCGCGCGTGGTACAGTAGGAAGCATCGTCGTTGGGATACTCGGAATTATTATAGGCTTTGTCGTGATAATATTCCCGGGTCTCGGCTTAGCAACGCTCGTGTTTCTGCTGGCTCTGTTCCTGGTGATCTTCGGATTGGAGTCGATAATCTCAGGCATTGTTGGGCGATGGGTCTAACCCATCCCCTTCCGTATATGAGCGCACGCACTTAAACGTCCGCATCGACGCCTTGACCTACCATATGAGCGGAGCTTAGATATCATTAAGTTGAGCGTGCGGAGACACGAATAGCCCGGAAATACGCCGCACACGTGGACGACACGCTGGAATCAAACGGATAGTTCGGCCGCGCAGAAGAGAATCTTCGCTGGAATCGCGACGCTTATTGCAGCAGCACCGCTTACGTTCGTACTGGAGACGTCGGGGTTCCAAGACGATTAGCGCCCTAGATCTTCAAAAAATTTCGCCTAGCGCCGAGATTACTAGGCGTGTCTTCGGGGGCGTCTATGGAGCGGGAGTACGCCCTAAACTCTCAAGCTCCTTGAGATATTTTCGCCGTCTTGCCTCGTACGCGGTGCGATTCTCGCCGAACGGCACGTATTCCGAGACGAGCCACCCCGCTTGGGCCATCGCGACCTTCGTGCGATCAGCGAGACCTTTGAGAAAGCCAAACTCGATTAAGTCCCTCTTCCCTTCCATCTTCGTAGTCATCCACTCGATGAGGTCTGGATCGTGTGTTCCAACGGTAAAAAAAGTTGCCTTCGCACACAGGATCTTTGACAGCTGCTTGAAACGTTTCTGGATATCAGCAAAGTCTATGGTTGATCCCACGTACGCACCCTTTACAATCCGTACAATGATACCGGACTCCGACGCACGCAAAACGTCATCACGTGAGCGGTCAAGGTATGCCTGCAGCGCGAGGCTCACATGCCCCTTTTCTGCGCACGCCGCGGCAACGTCGATTGTGTAGGTGATAAGGCCCTGCCCTTCCATATCGAGCTCAAACCCGACGCCACAGCGCGCCGCTTCCCGAGCGATTGTCTGCACGTTTTGCCGGCAGCGTTCTTGGTCAAAGAGAACCCCCAACGCACTCAGTTTGACGGTTAACGATGCATCTAACCCATTGTCGGAAATAGAGTTCGCAGCAGCCATATAAGCCTCAACCGAGCCAGCAGCCTGGCTTTCTTCGCGCGCGTATTCCCCGAGCACATCGATGATGCACCGGATGTTCTGAGCGTTCCTCCGCGAACACCAAGCGACAGTGCTTTGCAAGTCGGGTAACGCCCATCGACTTTCAAGTTCGTTCATCTTTGCGTTTGCACAGCATTGCGAGTTTTTCTATTAAACAGTTTACCGTCGTTGGCGAATTGGATTGCCGATGTCTGCAGTGACGCGCCAGTAACTAATGAAGACTCCGTTCGTTGTCTACGGACTAACGCCACGTCGGTCTGCGCACATAGGCTTATAACGGGTCAAAACGTATCGCGGAGCGGTGATTTTTTGGAACCGAGCGCAGTAAGAGAGAATGGCCTCGTCGCCAACTTTCACCGACCAGCAACGTATGGCGCGCACCCGGGAATCATCGTCATCGGTGGTGCGGGCGGCGGCTTAGGCAGCACGAGCGCAGTCGGTTCGCTCTTCGCAGAGCATGGATACGCAGCGCTCGCACTCGCATACTTTGGGGTCGACCAGCTGCCCGATCGGCTTGAGGAGATACCGCTCGAGTATTTCAGGTCAGCAATCGAATGGATGCGCTCGCAGCCGTCGGTTGAGCCGAGTAAGATCGGCGTCGTAGGCACCTCGAAAGGCGGTGAAGCCGCGTTGCTGGTCAGTGCGACGTATCGAGAGATCCGCGCGGTCGTGGCCTACTCCCCGAGTCATGTCGTCTTTCAGGGCATTGATGAAGAGTGGTCGGATACGTCGGCGTCGAAATCCTCCTGGATGCTAGACGGAAAGCCGGTGCCCTTCGTGCCCTTCCGAATCGACAATGACTGTATAGAGCGGCACGGTTTTTACTTGGGACTGTATCTCGGCAGCCTTCAGGACCGACAAGCGGTAGAGCGCGCCGCCATTCCCGTAGAGCGTGTCAACGGCCCCATTTTTTTGGCCTCTGGGACGGATGACGCGATTTGGCCGTCGAGCATGATGTGCGAACGGCTCGTCGAACGGCTCAAACAGCGCCACTTCGCCTTTTCCTTTCAACATTTCGCTTACGACGGCGCGGGGCACCTGCTTGCAGGGCCGAGCCGACTCGCGCCGGCCCGCTCGACCGGTGCCGGCGGCATGGCCATTGGCGGCACTGAGGACACAAATGCCGCCGCGAGAGACGACGCGTGGGCGAAGGTGTGCACTTTCTTCGGCACATACCTCAAGTAATTGTGGCGCTGACGCACGTCACCGAACGCGTGGCGAGCATCCCCTTGCACTGCAGGAGCTGCAATCGTGCCCTTCCTCGTCTGACTGAGGTCCTGCCGCGGCCAAACCGAAATCGCTAAATACCCGACCGCCTTGACGCCAATGAGGAGTATCCCAGATACTTTCTCGTGGTATCACCTCCCAAGAGGCGGCGGGGCAGTGCATGGGTTATCCGCCGCTTTTTCAGACATGGCGAGCACAGGCAGTCTTAGAGCATTCTTAATTTCAGGCCGTTCCTTAGGAGCCCCCGCCGTTGCTGCAAGTTGCATCGTCGCAACCACGACCGCGATTCGAGACGTTATTAGTTCCATCTCCCCTCCAGCTGCTCGGCAGAAGCGCGGAGGGCGGTGATTATTCAAAAAAATGAGTGGTGGCTGCGCAAAGGGTTCAGAGAATGTACGGAATAAGCCGTTTTGTTCTCTTCGCGTACTCGACGTATTCGTCGCCCAGCTTCGACGTCAAAACGGCCTCCTCCACGTGAATCCGATAGCCGAACGCCACGCCGAAAAAAGCTAGGAGCACGAGCACCGCCCCCCACGACTGCAGCACGAGCCCCAGTCCGACGATAGTGAGGAGCGATCCGGTATACGCGGGATGGCGCACCAGTCGATACGGCCCACGGTCCACCACCGTTTGGCCCTCTTGAACGCCGACGGTCCGCGAGAAATAACGTCCCAGCACGGCAACCGACCACTGTCGGAGAAGAACGCCGGTGATCAGCACACCGATCCCTAGGTAGAAAGCCCAGCTTGGTAACGATGCGATACCAAAACCGGAAAAAAGAAAGGCGATGATAAGGCCGAGACCCATGCTCAGGAACGCCAGCATGCGGGAGCTCCTGTCTTCGTATCTGATCGGGGTGCCGCGACGACGCAAGCGCGGGATGATGCCCCCGATAACGAGTTCGCTGAGCAGCCAGAACGCGTACACGACCCAGAATACTAATGACCCAGTTGTCGTCGTATAGAATAGTTCCGCTAGATAGACCATCGTACCTCTGACGGGCTGTATTGTTCTTCTTCAATATGTCTTTATCGCCAATGTCGAGTTGCGTCGAGTTGCTTGTTCGCTCCTCACACGCTTCAGCCTGTTTGAGGAATGCCCAGAGTACTCTGCGCAACGTCTGTTACGGGCCTCCTTTTCGGCTCCAAGAAACAAAGCGCGAGACTAACACGCAACCGGTCTTCGGCGCGGATTTCGGAAAAACAAGAGCCACACCACAAAGAACACCAGCGCGACAAGTATCAGCCAGGGAAGCAAGTGGATGACTATAGTGATCACGAGGAGCACGATAATAAGGATCAGCACTATTACAAGAAGATCTGATAGTATGCCCATGACGTGATAGAAACTGCCTTCAGGAGTAATAACTATTTCTTATCGCCGGTGAGCACGCGCACCTCCACGTCGTTGTCGCCAGCCGATGGTGATTGGCACCCGCCGTCCTGCGAGGGAGCATCGCAGACGCTGCACCAGAATGCCGCGTGATTGGAACTCACCCAAACCTGCGAACGAGTGGAAGAAGAACCCATTCCCATTTTGGAGCGACGTATCTGCGCTTTGGTCGTCGAGATTCGACCGCCTTAACGACTTGTTTTGCAATGCTCTGCGTGTCTTGCAACTCGCGCTGCACGAGTCGCTCTCCCGCTTCGCTGACGTATCCCATGCGATCTTTATACAGACCGTTTACGTCTATCCACTCGTATTTTTTCGCTAGGTTTTTCTGATTGAAGCCTGTGTTATAGCCGCCGGGGTTTATGACGATCACTTTGATGCCAAATGGTTTCAGTTCCGTTCGCAACGAGGAGGCGACACTTTCGAGGGCAGATTTTGTCATGGCATAGGGTGCGTAAAATGGCATGGGAATAAGGCCTGCCATTGAGCCCATGAACACGACGCGTCCTCCACCCTTTGCGATCATCTGCGGCAAGACTTTCTGTGTCAATCGCAGCGCTGAAAACACGTTTGTCTCAAACACGGCGCTAACTCTCTGAGGGTCTATTTCGGCCAACGGTCCGGAGTCCCCGATAGCGGCGTTGTTGACTAAGACATCGATGTCCCACGCATCGACCTTGTTGATGTCGTTGGCTTCAGTCACGTCGAGCTTGTCCACAACGAAGTTCTCGCCAAACGATTTCAAAAAAGATCGCAATTCATCAACTGAGGTCTCTCTGTGAACGGTTGCATAGACTCTATGTCCTCTCTTGAGCAGCCTGCACGCCACATCAAGCCCTATGCCCCCTCTGCAGCCCGTTATGAGAATATGTGCCATGATCCCGATCGCCTCTGTTGCTACTATCTCAGCAGCCTGTTATAAGGATATTTCACCTACGGCGAAAGGTGTCGAACGGAGGGCAATCGAAGTTTGGGCCTCATTTGTCATTTCGACGCCATACATTGAAATACTTTGGAGAACTAAACTGCGACTGCTTAATTAAGGCAAATAGGCACCACGCGACATTAACGCGAAATAAGGGGAGTATGAAGAATGAAAAATATCGTAGAAACCGCAATCGATGCCGAGAACTTTACGACGCTTGTAAAAGCGGTGCAAGCTGCAGATCTTGTGGATACGCTTAGCGGACCAGGTGCTTTTACGGTCTTTGCGCCAACTGACGCCGCTTTTTCGAAGGTGCCTTCGGGAGTGCTAGACAGCGTGTTGAAAGATAAAAAAGAGCTTACTAAGCTACTCACGTACCACGTCGTGTCTGGAAAGTATATGGCAAGTGATGTGAAGAAGCTCAAAAGAGTAGAGACGCTTCAGGGGCAGTCGCTTACAGTAGAGACGCATCGCCTTTTTCACCGAGGCGTTAAGATAGATGATGCCCAAGTAATTCATCCCGACATCGAGTGTACTAACGGTGTAATCCACGTCATCGATTCAGTGTTGATGCCTCAGTGAGGGGTTTGTGCCTCGCAGCGGCACAACCTGCCACTTGCTACACGTGAAGTAACTGCCCTTCAGGGGGGTCATCAGTACGCCTCCTGGTTCTCTTTTTCTTCAAACGGATGACCTTGGCGGAGCCGCCTTTATGTCTTAACGCACCACGCTGAGCTCATATCCGGCCTTTCGTCAGCAAAAGGGCTGGATTTTTTCGCCAAGCTTAAATAGGCTGATCCTTCAAACGTCAAAAAATGCCCTGCTGGTTACAATACGGTATTCCTTTACGGTGGCAGTTACTTCTTGCTCGCGGCATACGCGAGCGGGGTGTTGTTCTGCGCTGCCGCGTGCACAATCTGCGCGATCCGTTTTCGTCGCGTTTCAAGGCGCTTGGCACTCGCAACGTACCGCAGTAGCTGTTTCTTGTTTGACGGGCTAAAAACGGCGAAGTTCTGTCCAGCGGCTTTGTCGTCGGCAAGCACCGCTTCGAGGTCAGACGGGATGGTGAGCTGTTCCACCGCATCATACACATCCCAAGACCCGTCCCTTTTCGCTGCCTCAACGACCGCTACGCCTGCCTCAGTCATCAGTTCCTCTTGACGAGTCGCGCCACCCGTTCTTTGCTTCACGACCACGGGCTCTTAGGTTTTCGAGGGGAGAGGTAAAGCATTGCCCGCTCAGCGTCGAGTGAGCGAGTAAGGCTGTCTATCCACCCGAAGCTCACGGCTTCGTCAACGATGTCGTCGTACAAAAGGCGTCGTTTACCCGCGACCGCTTTATGATAGACCAGCCACACGCCGCGAGAGACCGCGTGATTCTGCACAAGCCATTGATGCCACGACGCGCAGTCTGCGGCGTAGTATTGATCTGCTTTGTTTGAAAGACTCTTGGGCACTGGACGCTTTTGGGCTTCGATCGTATATCAAGCCACATGTTCGGCGGCCGCTTACTCTGCTGCCTTAGAGCTAGCACGTTGCCGTGAACGCGTTTATGACGCCGCCTTGACATGGCGGAGGTCGCCGGTTCGAATCCGGCCGAGCCCATCTGTTTTTCGTCTTTTCTCGTGGTTTTGAGACGTCTGTCATCTCCGTTCGAAAAAAAGGGCTGACTTTATTAGTTTAATTTCTG
>Ga0326727_10003881_pt1 | contig 46533 bp, 23 predicted proteins | sample MB2enrmetagenome_FD_207643 | JGI IMG/M metagenome (GOLD analysis project Ga0326727, IMG submission 207643) | Lab enriched peat soil microbial communities from McLean, Ithaca, NY, United States - MB29MY | ecosystem: Environmental > Terrestrial > Soil > Wetlands > Peat | place: USA: New York... | reverse complement strand
ATCATGATGGAAACGGGATGAGTCCCTCGCTCCGCAATTTCGCTCAGCTGCGGTTTCAGAAGGAGAATTCCGATCTGGCCGCGAGATGCAAGCGGCTGAAACTGGGAGCATGAGGCAGGAGTGCAGAAGGCATTCAGCACGACAGTGTCGGTGATTCCGTCACTATAGAACTCGGTCTTGAGCGGAACGGAATCTCTGTGCGCGGTGACGAACTGCCGGCTGATCAGGATCTCGGGGTGCAGGCCACGCGTCAGCCAGCAGGTGGTGGCGTCGTGGATCTTGAAAAGCGGGGCAACCCACACGCCGAGGGTAATCTCGTCCGATCCGGGCGCGGAGTAGCTTCCACTCTCCACAAGCGGCGTACCGTTTTGTTGCTCATACCAGGTGCGGGTCAAAACGAATTCGCCAATCTGTTTCGGCATGCGGGCTGCGAGGGACGAGGGAGTGGCGCTGCTGTTGCGGGCCTCGGTAAGCGCGAAGGTCGGCAAACAGACAACCAAAAGCACGACCGCGGCAAAGGCCGCACATTTCAGCCACAGCCTGCGGTTGTCCGGTAGGAACTCGGCAGACAAAGGCGCGATCGTTGCTGAAGCCGAGCTTTTTCCGCTGCGGCGCAAGATCCACAGAAAAAGAAATGTTGCCACCAGAAATAAGCAGGAGCCGATGACGTAATCCGCCTGTTTGGCGAGGCTCTCCAGCGCGGGATGGCCGAGGGCGGCCCTGTAATAGAGAACGAGAACGCAGAGGCGCGTGAGATTGAAGAGGTATCCCAGCAAGACCGCGCCGGAAACATAAGCCGCCCAGCGGCGAAACGAAACACGCTTCAGATAGCCAAGGATAAGCGCGACATATCCCATAGCGACCGCGCCGCGAATTCCGTCGCATCCGGGCGCGATAAACATACCGAAATCAGGCGAAAACATGAGACGCAATTGCGGAGTCGTCGGCGCAAAACCGATCATGGTAGCGAAAGAGCGCGCTACCCGGGCGGAGATAGATTGCAGAGGAATATCGATCAGCCCGCTGGACAGGAGTGGAACTGGCTGGCAAAGGAGCAACAAAGCCAGAGGAAACCAGGCTTTGCGCCACACCCGCGTCCCAGCGAACAGCAGCACGATTCCGCTCCCGTAAACATAGACAGGCAACGATACTGGGATGAGGTAAACCGTCCCTTCTCCGAAAACTGCGAAGAGCATGGAATATGCTTTGAGAATACTGAGGAAGAAGGAAAGGCCAATCACCAGCAAGCCCCACCATGTTCCACGCGTTTCCCAGTCAGTCTGCCGCCACACACGGAGAAACAGCACGATGCTGGCCGGCGGGATCAAAATTCCAATTGAACGCAGCGGATCGCCGGTCCAAAATGACCAAAGAACGACAATTTCACGATAGATGCCCAGGCAACCGACAGCGGTAAGAGCAGCGATCCCGCACCAGAACCAAAGCGGCGGCTTGACGCGCCGGGTGAAATTCTCTTCCGGCAGTGCGTGCCCGGTAGCCGGCGAAAGCAGTTCCGTCTCTTCTGCCGGCGGGGTTTCCAATTCCCAACTCGAATCCATCCAAAAGCCTCTCAGAGCGGATTACGATCTCCGGTACCCGGCCGGAACACACTGCCTAACGGACGGCAACTTCGGGCAAAGCTGCCGCCCGCTCGCGGAGCGCCGCCTGCTATTCGGACATCGTACCCGGCTTCTGCATCGCCAGCAGCGGTCAGGTGAACGAGCTCGTCGCGACTATCTGGATATGCATGTTGGCGTCGATGCCAGCAGTACTGACTTTCGATATAGAGTACCACGCTGATATGGTGCTGCCTATCAATGACAGTGTAGGGAGCAGGACAAACGCATTTGAAAATGGGCTGAACCACAGTTGCCGTAGTGGGCGCTGCGCCCGGCCAGCTCCAGCTGGTGCAGCGTGCTTTTGCCCGCCAGCGGCTCGTCCAACTCCTGTTTTGCCGCTGAGCACCGCCAGCAGCGGGTCCGAGCGCAACTGCTCGTGGTCGTTGAGGTCTTCGTAGCCCAGCGCCAGCCCGTAGATGCGCTTCGCCGGCATCTGGGGAAGTTGATGTTTGACCAGCAAAGTTATACAGCGGTCGTGGAAGCCGCCCGCGATAGGCATATGATTGATGAGCGCCGGCAAGCCACGGGCTCCACCAGCGAATTCACCTTGCGCATGGCCCTCCGCCGTGGAGCGTTGAATTAAGGGGCTCGTAACAGTCTAGCTCCCGCTCATCAAAGAAGCTGCTCGGAAGACTACGGTTCAACTTGACCTGGCATTCGCGCTTGCCAGTCGATTGGGTGTCGCTCCGGAATTTGCAACCTGTCCGCGTGGGCCAGGCTGGAGCAATGCACAACTTGTCCGTATCTTTGGTCAGTATGGCCCATATAACGCGAACTTGTCCGACCGTTTTCGCCTCTGCCGGGAGGATGCGACCGTCCGACGCGCCCCTGCCGTAGTGATCTGGGCGTAGTGAACGCCTGGAGGTGACCGGACAGATTACCGCTTACCGCGCCACCATGCTCTTTTTTCAGGACAACTTCTCAGAATCACGCGAACAGGCTCGCTTGGTTGGTTCTCTTGCGGGTCCAAACTTCTCATTATCATTATCTTGAGGCCAAATCCAACTGCTGGATAGCCCTGAATCGAGTCTCGAGGGCGGCGACCCGTTTGCACATTTCGGTCCACTCGGTCGCTCAGGATGGCAGCAGGATCGTTGTACGAAGTCCTGGGTACAGCGACCCTGAAACCGCCATAAAACCACGCCGCTCCCCGGCGCCCTACTGGACAAACGTGACGATGCTCTGTGCGGGCATGGTGTAGTAGAACTGCCCGCCCGTGACCGTGACCGCGGTTTGCGGCATCAACCCGCCCGCAGACGTGGTCGCGTATGGCGTCATCGAGGAGATCTCTGTAGGGGCGTCGTTCAAGGTGAAGTTAATGTTCTGCACGGTCGTGTTGGCGTTGATGGCCACGATCACGTAGTGCGACGGCGAGCCATTGGAGTAAGCCGAAACGTACACACCGCCGACGGGATTCGCGGTAGCCGAGACACGCACGTAGCCGGGCTGGATGAACTTCGACCACTGGCCGATGGCATCACCGTAGTAGGTGGGCTCTGGATTCGCGCTGGTGTAGCAGCCGTTGGCGGTTTGTCCGCCGCCGGAGTCGATCAGCCCGTAATGCCCGCTGCTGTCGCAGGTGTCGTTCCAAATCCACCACCAAACGTATGCACTGTACTGGCCAACGGTCATCGCGTTGTGAATCTCTTCGGCCATGTTCAACGCGTCGCCGATCGCAGACGCGGTCTCACCAGTCGGGAGCGCGATGAAGTGCTCCGTCATCCAAACGGGTTTGTCGAGGGATTCGGCGAGGGTTTGGTAGAAGTTCGGGAGCGATGTGCCGTAGAGATGCCCGCCCACGATCCCGACATTGCCGACTGCGTTGGGATCATTCAGCGTAGCTTGGGCTTGGACCGATTGAAAGCTGTCCGCTTCCGGCATGATGAGCCGCGCCCCGAGGATGGTTGGGCTCTCGGTGCCGCCGTTCAGCGCCGTCAACGAGGCCACAAAGCTGTCCATCTGCTCGGGTGTCCAAACGCAGGATTCGTAAGTTACGTTTTCCTCCGGCTCGTTCTGCATGGAAATCGCGTAGAGTTTTGTCGTGCTTTTGTTGTCGAAGAAATTGACGAAGTCTTCAAGATAATTGGCATAATCCCCATAGTGGTTCGGATCGAGATATCCGCCACAGTAGCCGGTGCCTTCGCCGCCGCAACTGGCGTATGCCTCGTCATAGGTTTGGCCGTCGTCGGAGATGCTGCTGCTGCCAGAAAGCTTCCAAATCGCCGGCGGCGTCCACGGCGACGCGAAGACAATCGCGTTGGGGTTGGCGGCGAACGCTTCGTTTGCGTTGGTCAGCTCTTGGTCCCACTCGCCGGTTTCAAATGGATACCCATAGGCGCCGCCACCCGAGGCCGACCCTTCGGGATCGATGCGCATGCGCAGGATGCTGAGGCCAAGGCCGTTGGCTTGGCTGAACAGGGCCGTGGCCTGCGCGGAGGTTAATGAGCCAAGCCATGCAGTCGAGCCGCCAAAGCCGCTGATGGTCTGATAGGTGGTTCCGAAACTCACTGCCACCACGCTTGGACTGGCGCCGGTGGTAAAGGTCCACGTGTAGTTGGAGGCCAATGCGGCGCCGGCGGAACTCTGCGCTCCCGTGCTGATGGTCGCGGTGTAGGCTGTGCTGGGAGCCAAGGCTGCCGAAGGCGTGAACGTCGCCGTTTGCGTGCCGGTGTTGTAGGTGACTGTTCCCGCAACAGCGGGGAAGCCCGTAGCCGTCAGCGTGAAGGTGGAAGTAGTGAGGGTTCCGCCGTTCATCGGCTCGCTGAAGGTCGCCGTAACTGCATTGGCCGCGTCCACATTGGTGGCGCCGCTAGTGGGCGTGACTGAGGTGACGGTCGGCACACCGGCCGTCACGGTGGTGAAGCTCCACGTGTAAGGCGTGCCCAGCGGACCTCCCAGTGAGTCCGTGGCGCTGGCGGCTATGGTCGCGGTGTAGGTGGCGCCGTAGGCGAGACTGAGAGACGGAGTAAAGGTGGCAGTCAAGGTGGTCGCATTGTAGGTAACAGTCCCCGCCAAGGCACCGCTGGGCCCGGTCAGCGTAAATGTCGAAGGGTTGATCGTGGACGCGGTCATCGCCGCGCCAAATGTGGCCGTGACAGTTGTACCGGTGATGGGGATGCCCGTGCTCCCGCTGGCTGGCGTGACTGTAAGGATCTGTGCTGGCGGAGGTAGTGCAGTGGTGAACGACCAAGTGTAGTCAGCTGCCAGCGGAACCTCCGGAGGCTGCGAGGCGGCCTGAACTCCGGTGGTGATGAGCGCCGTGTAGGTTGTGTTGTAAGCGAGAGGCGCCGACGGAGTAAAGGTGAAGATCGTGTCGGTGGGATCGGCGGCGACAGTCCCCGTCACGGATGCGCCGCCTCCCGTCAGCGTAAAGGTCGAGCCGGTGACGGTTGACGGATCCATCGCCTCGCTGAAGGTGGCCGTGACGGTGGAAGCGATGGCGACGCCAGTGGTCCCGCTCGAGGGCGTCACCGCAGTAACTGTCGGCGCTGGACCTTCCGCTGTAGTGAACGACCATGAATTGACATCGGCCAAGGCGCTTCCCGTCGCACCCACAACTCCTGTGGTGACCGCTGCCGTGTACGTTGTGCTAACGGCGAGTGGTGCGTTGGGCGTGAGCGTTGCGGTGAAGGTGGCCGCGTTATAGCTGACTGTTGCGCTCACGGGAGCGCCGCCTTGCGGCGTTAGCGTAAAGGTCGAAGCGGTGATGGTCGACGCATTCATCGCCTCGCTGAAGATGGCCGTGACGGTTGTGTTCGCTGCCAGGCCCGTGCTCCCGTTGCCGGGCGTGACTGCGGCGACCGTCGGCGCCGGGCCGGTCGCCGTGGTGAAGGACCAGGTATCGTTCGCCCCAAGCGCGGTTCCCGCGGGGTTCTGCACGCCTGTCGTAATGGTGGCGGTGTAGACGGTGTTATAGGCGAGCGGCGATGCCGGCGTGAACACGGCCGTGGAGCTGCCCGCGCTATAGCTGACGTTTCCAATTACAGCGGTCCCGCCCGCCGCCGTGAGCGTGAAGGTCGAGGAGTTGAAGGTCGTCGCATTCATCACCTCGTTGAATGTGGCCGTGACGGCCGTAGTGACGGCGGCGCCGGTGCTCCCGGTGGCAGGCGTGACCGAAATAACAGCCAGGGTCGTTTGGGGCGTTGTCGAAGTACTGCTACCGCCGCATCCTGCAACCACCAAAGCTGAAGCTATGAGCCACCAAGCCCCACGAAATCGCATGATATTCTCCTTGCAAACATTCGACGGCGCTCCCGCCGCCGCACTTTGGCCTATTTGCTGGTGATCGTCACGTTGATCGTATACGGCAGAGACATCTGGTCTCCGTCTCCAACGTTGAGAGTCGCGTGATAGTCGTTATAGATCAACGGCGGGATCACCAAAGTCCCCGCCTGTCTCGCGGTGACCGTAACCCAGTAGCTCCCAGCCGGCGTAACCCCGGTCGTCGCTGTTGCTCTGCCGAGGGTCGAGGTACTGCAGGCAGTTATTCCAATAAGAGTGCCGCCCCAGAGCAGTGCGCAAGCGATCATCAATAGGTTTCGAAACCGAGTGACCTTTCTACGGAAAGTCAGGCCAAGCAAGCCCAGCCCGAAGATGCTTGCGAAAGTGATGCCGCCCTGGTATGTTTTGAGGCTCGAGACGGTGCCCAACGGCACATTGGTGTTAATGGTCATTATGACGTTACCGGGACCCAGGCAGCCATCGCCCGCATTGCAAGGGGCTTTACCACTCTTCCCCACCACAAATCCAGGGGGAGGGCCGATATCGATGGCGCAATATACCGGTGCTGCCGCAGTGCTGTTTTGGCATAGCAAACCACCGAAGGGCGGAAAGGCCACGGTATTGTAGGGTGGTGCAAGGCTCCCCACCGGATAGGCGACGGATTGCGGGTCCAACGGATTGGGATCCGGATAGGTGAACGAGCACGAGGCGTACGCGGGCAGGCCCTGGCACTGCAAGGCGAGCGGCATGGAATAATTTGTGCCCTGGGTTGGTCCGTCGTCGCGGGTAATATATCCATATCCCAGGACCGAAGCGAGGGTAAGCGTGGCCGATACCGACGATCCGGGGGCCACAATGAGCGCTGCCGGGCTGGAGCTGATCTGCACCACGGGATGCGCCACCCCCCAGATGTTGACGGGCGCTGCCGTCGAGCTCTTGTAGTTCGGATTGTTTTCGGTCTGATCGCTATATTCCCCGGAATACTGCGGAGTGAAGGTGAAAAAGGCCATGAATACCGGAACCACCGCTCCGTTGATGCCGATGATGGGTGCGCAATCAACCGGAAACGGCGCCGTGTCGACGCCGTTCACTTGCAACACGTCGATAATGGATGGACTGCCCGCTACGCTCCCGCAGAGGGACCCGTTCGTCCCGTCGTAGTTCACCGAGCCTAAGTTCGCACCAACCGGACTCGTTTGGCCTTCGTAGGCGGCCGTGCCAACCATGAGATCGCCGCTGGCCGACGCCACAATCAAAGGATAGTTGTATTCCCAATACTGGACCGAGCCGTCACTCCCCCAAGAGCCGACGCAGCCGATGCAACCATTGGCCGCAACAACAAGGTAACCCGGGGGGTTGCTTGGAGGCTGGCCCCAGTTATAGCTGGTGGTGCAGTTGCCCGGAGGCCCCGACGAGCAGGGGAGCGTATAAGGCTCCAATTGGGTCGGGCTGGTGGGAGGCGTGTTGAGCGGGGAAGCATTGATCGTGGGCTCGATGAGCACGGTCGGCACCGCGTCGGCGACCGAAACGGGAGCTGACGCGCTCGAATTCGCGTAGGTATACGCGGTGTCTCCGTTGTAGCGGGCCGTGAATGTGTAGCTTGCGATGGGCAACCCTCCCATGGGCATCCCTTGTGCTGTCGCTATAGCCGAATTGAACGTCGCCACGCCATTTACGAGCGGCACCGTGAGCTGGTACTTGGTTGGCAGGGCTGGGTAGGTGATAGGCACATTACTGCCGTAGACCACCGTCAGGGTGACGGTTCCCGTGGGCGTGGGACTGCCGGGAACTTCGGGCGTTACGGTCACCGAAACTGGAACATTCTCGATGGTGCCGGTAGTGCTCGTCGGTGCCGTCACCGTGACACTGGCCAACGTTGGAGCCGCGCCGGTGGCGTCTATTCCCACAGGAGCATTGGACACGTTGCCCTGAACCAAAACTTGCTCTGTCAGAGTGCCTCCGTCGCCGGGAATGGGGCTGAAGGTAATCGTTGCTGTGCAGGTCGAGTCGACGGGAATCGCGTTTCCGGAGCAAGTATCCGCTGTCTCGAGGAAATCGGCCTCTGAATAGCCGGCTGCTGCGTTGGTGGGCAGGAAATAGCTGAGCACGGTGTCGTAGCCGGTCACCTTCAAGGGCGCGTTGCCAAAGTTCAGCAGGGTCGCGGTTTGCGTCGTCGACGAGCCCGCGGCCGGCGGATCTGCAGTTAATGTTCCGAAATTGAGACCCGCGCTTGCGCTGTTGAAGTTCACGTCGAGCGCAGAGCCGTCTGCCACGTAGATATTGCCTAGAGAATCCAGGGTCACGGCAGTGGGTTTGGTAACGCCGGTGGCCACTGTTGTTTCGTTCGCGGGGTTCAAGGCGCCGCTCACGTAAGGAATACGGACTGCGCCGCCGGTTGCGGCGACCAAGACGGAACCCGATGGATCGACGGCCACGCCGTTGATGTCACTTAGACCGCTAAGCACTTGCGTCTGGGTTCCGGCCGGCGTGATCTCGTACACACTTCCGCCATCGACCACAAACAGGTCGTTGTAAGGATCAACCGCGATGGCAGAGGGCGAGCTGACCGCGGCACCCGAGAGCGTGACGGTTTGAGGGGCCAAGATGCCGGGGAGGGTGGTATTCAAGCCTGTGCTAAAATTCTCCAGCTCATACACTTTCTGGTTGCTCACGTCCGATATATAGAGGTCGCCAAGGCCGTCGGCAGCCAACTGGACTTGGGAGCCGAGGCTGGTTTTCAGCGTTATCTGACCCTTGGCATTCAGCCCGGCGCCAGTATCGGATTCCGGCACTTCGTAGACGCTTCCACTATCGGCAATGAAAACATCGCCGGCTCCGTCTACTGCCACGCCGGTGGGAGCTTTCAGGCCCGTACCCACAGGCGTGCCCGCGGTTCCCGATGCTGAATTGGCCGGGTACATCTCTACTTCTCCCAGGCCGGAGTCGGCGACATACAGGTTGCCGGCGGCGTCCACGGCTATCTGGCTGGGACTCTGTAGACTGCCGCTGGCGCCGATGGTCGACTGCGCAGCGGGCAGAGCCTGCACCGCCGCGCCTGTCCCGCTTCCGTCCAGGGGGATGGAAGCCAACAGCGTGTTATTCGCGCCCAGCATGACCAGCGTGGCGGAGACATTGCCCGCCGCCAGCGGGGCGAAGCTTAAAGAAACCGGGCAACCGGTCTGGGCTGCGTATGGAGGCTGCAATTGTGTTGACAAGCAGGTGCTTTTGGCGCCGGCGTTGACAGTGAAGTCGGGAGTGCTCTTGCCGGCCTCGAGGACTTCAATCTTCGTCGGGGTTGTGCTGGCGTTGAAGGTGAAGGTCACCTGTTCCGAAACTGGGGCTGCCCCCACCCCTACCGTGCCGAATTGGGCTGCGCTGAATGAGACTTCAGCAACGTCCCCGTAGCCGTTCGATTGCGTTTGGGTGGTTGGAACAACCAGGCCAGTGTTGCCTGAGAATGCGACTCCGCCCTGCGCGGTCACAGTTGTGAGCAGGAAGGCCGAGCTGGAAGATGCCCCCTGGGGAAGCACAAAAACGCCCAGGGTGTCGTCACCGATGTAGATGTTGCCCAGTACATCAGCGGCCACTCCCGTTACTTGAGGCAGTGAAGAAGGACTGATTCGGGCAAGTCCGGAGTCCGTCGTCAGCCCGGTTTGCCCGGCGGGTATCTTGTAAGCGCCCGCCAGGGCACCTGTACCGTCCTCGACGAAATAGACGTTGCCAGACGGGTCTTGAGTAACCGAAATCGGCGCTCCCGCCATGCCCGAAACGATCGCAGTTGGCGTGCCGGCAACCGGGGCAGCCCAGGCACCAGTGACCGGGATGTTGACAATGCTGCCGCCGGCAGAGACGCCGGCCGGGCTGGTCCCGATCACAAGGCTCGGAGAGCTTGAGCTGGTGTTAATGGCAATTCCCCAGGGCTGATTTGTGGTTCCGAAATTGTAGAAGGTGGGCGCTGCGCCGGTTGGGCCGCAAACGGCCGCGGAAGTGGAGCCCGAATTAAGCACGGACAATGCATCCCAGGTTTGGGTCGTCGAATCGTAGGGGTACATCAGGACGCAGGAGCCGCCCTCGATATATAGGTTGTTCGCAGGGTCGATGGCGATTCCAGGAGTGACAATCGCGCTGGAGGCTGTGACATTGACGGGGGTACCGGCTAGTCCACCTGCCGCAACGAGCACGATGGCTTCTCCACCGCCGACAGGAAACTCATACAGCGCCCCGTTCTTAGCGTCCACGGCGAGCACGTCCCCAAAGCTATCGGTAGCCACATTCGCAATGGTGCCCAGAGTCCCGATGGTGCACGATGACGCGCAGCTGGCGTTGGCGGCAGTAGCATGGTTCAACCCGGCGGCGAAACTGGCGATAGCAGCCGGCGCGGTCTGCGCCCGGGTTCCCGCGCAGAGGCATGCGGCCAGGAATACGACCGTCGGCGTAAATCCGGAGATCCGGCACAGCGACATGAATGACTTGTTGAACATGATAAGTCTCCCTGGAAAACTCATACCAACCTTGCCCGATGATTGAACGCGCGTCATATATGAGCCTGAATTCTGCGGTTTCTTGAGGCCAACTGCCCGCGCTGAAGGAAACCGGTTGCTCCGGAACAACCCCGGATTACTGAATGGTGACTCCCAGCGTGAAGGGCAGCGATTCCACCACGCCCGTTCGAGTATCCGTGATCTGGATGCTGATGTTGTAAGTGCCGCTCGGAGTCGTGTAGTGAAGGGCCGGCGGCGTATGGGTGAAGCCAGAGTTGGTGCAACTCGTTATGCCTATCACCGTCCCGGCACCGAACAACGCCAAGCAGACGATGTTAAGCAGGTAGCGATTGAAGATCGCTCTCCTGCGCAGGGCAAGTCCCAACAGTCCCAAGCCGAAAATTCCCGCCAAACTCAATGGCGACCTAAAAGATGGAGGCCTCTGCATGTTGCTCGCAGTGGTGGGGGGGATGTTGACGGGGATATTGGTAGTGAGCGTGAGCACGGTCGTCGTCGGTGCGCAGGTGTTATTCGTGACGGTCGGCGCACAGATAGTGGGCTGTGGGTTGTTGAACGTGCATTCCGAATAATACGGGGGTACATTCGCCTGAGTGAATTCGCAGATGATGTTGGCCCCGGAGAGGGCCGAGAACCCGACCAGCGACTGGATGGTAATGGTGGACGCCACCGGCGTTCCGGCCGCAGTTGTCACCGAAGCCGGACTGGCCGTGAGCAGCGCGCTCGGAGGTATGATCTGGAAAGTCACAGGCACCGTAGTGGTAACCGGGGAATAGTTTTCATCCCCGGCGTAGGAGGCGGTGATACTGTAGGCGGCCGAAGCCAGGGTGCCTGTGGAGAATGTCCAATTCTGGTTCGAGGTGTAGGTCGCGGGGCCCAAGTTCCCCTGCGTTGCATCGATCAAGGTGACGGTGCCGGTGGGGGTCCCGACCGCCGAGGACACGTTGGCCACCAGCATGTTTGGTTGGCCCTGCAGCAGGTAGTACACCCCGTTGGTAGCATTCGGGATAACGCCCACGGGCTGGGAAAGGGTGATGACCGGCGTTGCCGTATTTACCGTAAAGCTCGCAGTGCCCGATGACTTTGCCATCAGATTGAGGACGCTTCCTTGGTAATCGGCCGTCACAAGGTACTTGCCGCCGTCGAGGGTCGGCAGGTTGCTAAACGTAACGGAAGTGGGTTGACCGGTAGGGCTGACCTGCGTCGCCGTCCCTGTTTCCACGATCGAGGCCTGCGTGCATCCCTGCGAGGCGCAACTCAGGGTCAGTACGACCGTCCCCAGGGGCGCATAGGGGAGGGCGTAGGTGTAGGTGGAGTTAGCTGCCGGAGCGATGTTTACCGTCACCGTTCCGCTCCCCGGATAGGTGGCGGAAGTCAGGTTAACTACGACGCTCGTTTGTGTGGTTTCAAGGTTATTGATTGAAGCAGCCTGCAAAGTCGCGGTGGCCGTGCCGCCGCCCCCGATGTTGCTCGCGTTGGTTGGAACCGACAGGCTATCGCCTGAATAGATATTGGGAGTGAGGTCCGTGCTTGGCAGCCCCGGCGGCGTGAAAGTCGGCCCCAACGAGCAGGAAGCGCCGGTAGCCACGAGTTTGACGCCCGAGGTATCGCACTCCGTGCCTCCGCTCGGCGCAGTCAGGGAGTAATCGGCGAGGTCCGGCCCGCTAAACGCATATGAATTGGGCGTCAAGCTCAAAGGCTCGTTGCCGATATTGAACAGATCGAGGTCCTGCTCGTCGGCGACCAGGGGGGTGAGGCCTACGCCGTAGTTTACGAATCCCTTGGTGACGTTCATCTGGTAGAGGTTCGGGATCCCGTTTGTCATATCGGTGACATAGATATTTCCCTGCTGATCCAAGGCCACGCCACCGGGCGAAGTGACGTTGGTGGTTATGGTGCAGGCGCCCGGCCCGCCGCAGGATGAGTTGCCGGGCAAAGTGAAGGAGGTGTCAATCAGACTTGCGCTGTTCACGCTCAAGGCGCCGACACCGTTGGTGACGAAGTTAGGGATGCGATACAGACCTTCGCCGCTGAGCGCCGCAATCACCGACCCGGAGGCATCGACCGCCAGGCCAGTGACGGGAGCAGGCAGGGAGTTCGTGATCGTAGTCTGCGCATTGAACGGAAAGGCTGAGATTTCATACAAGCTCGTGCCATCGGCAACGAACACGTCGCCGGAAGAGTCAACCGCGACCGCCGAAGGCGCGGTGAATCCGGAGCCGACGGTGACGGTGGTTTGAGTGGTGGTGTTGCCGGCAGTTTCCGGGTTGACTACCAGGAAGGCCTGAGCAGGAGTGGGAATCTTTACCACGCGGGCATTATTGGGATCCGCGACGAACACATTGCCGCTGCCGTCAACTGCCAGATTGAGATTGTTGCCGAGACCCATGGCCTTGGTGCTCAGAGCAATCTGGGTACCGTAGGCGCCGCCTGCCGCGGACTTGTTGGGAACCCAGGGGATCTCGTACACCGTGCCCAACGGTGGCTTCTTGCTCGAGTTGTAGTCGGCGAAATAGATATCGCCCGCTCCGTCCACCGCAACGCCGGTGGGATCCGAGAGTCCGGTCCCGACCGACTGCCCCGATGCGCTGGAGGAACCCGCGGGGAAATAGAGGACCTGTTTTGCACCGGAATCGGCGACCCAGATGTCGCCGATCGGGTCGGAGGCCACCTGCCCGGGAGTGTTGAGTGCGGTGGGAGCGGCTAGCGTATTCAACTGAGGCGAGTCGAGCATTGCAACCCCCGCCCCTTGCCCGGTTCCGTTCACATAGACTGAGACATTGTAGGGAGTCGCGGGACCGGAACCCGTCGTCGTGGTGCCGTATATCGTAAGCTCGCCGGAGACGGGGCCTGGGACGGTTGGGTCCAGCGTGACCCATAGCAGGCAGGAATTCGTCAACGAATACGTGTTGAAAACTCCGCCCACATTACCTGTTGTACTATTGCACGGAACCGTGGGAGTGGTGGCCGAAGTATTTGGAAGCGGATTCGTCTGTGTCAATGCGAACTGCGACGCGCCGCCCGAAGCGGAAGAGAACTGAAAAGCGCTCGGCGTAAATGTCCCGTTGAAACTCACGTACAGAATCCCTGCTGGCCCTGCTGTCCCCGTCGGCGAGGGGCCCCCGATGGGCGGGGTCGAGTAGTTCAGGTTAAGGACACCCGGAGCAAACACAGCAATTGCATACACGCCATGTTGGCTCCCCTCCCCTGACGGAGAATACTGTTGATACGTAGGTACCCAGAAGTTGCCTCGCGAATCGATCGCCAACGGTTGGTTGCTGCTAATTGGGGCCAGCAGCTCAATGTCGCTATCGTCCATGCAGGTGTTGAGATTCCCTGCATTCGGAGGCGCACCGCAAACATTCGGAATCTCCCATATCCCGGAAAAGGTTTCGGCGTAGCCACTGTTCACTTCAGAGGTCATATAGAGGTTGCCGGCGGCGTCGAGCGTCACCCCGGCATACACAACAGGACTTGTGCTACTCTCCTGGTTATTGTCGACCCTCCAGCCGGCCGCTTGCAGTTTCGCCTCCGCCGACCCGTTGATTCCCGTGATGCCGGTCGTGCCCGCGGGGACGAACCAGATGCCGGTGGTGCCGGGGGGGCGAACCCCGTTAGTGGCGCTAATGGCGTGGCCCTCGACGAAGTAGATATTGCCCACCGCATCGATCGCCATATGTACCCCGCCTCCTGACGTTGTGTTGATAATGGACGTCGCGGTGATGGTCGGAAGGTCCGCATTGCCGTCTTTGTCTACCGTGACCGAGTAGATCTGATTCCCAGTGGCCCCAAAGTAAATCGTTCCGCTGCCGTCCATCGCGGGGCTGTTCTCGAACTGAACGTCCACCGTGCCCTGCCCCGACTCAGACACGAGGGTGGTGCCCGTGGCCGGGTCGAGGATGTTGCCGCCCCAGGCGCCCGCCGTCGAAAGATGCCACGTATTTTCTACCGGATCGTAAGGAAACCGCCAGAAGAGTGCGGTCGAGGCATCGGAGGGGGGGGTCGTATCGGAAATGTAGAGGGTGCCCTGGGCATCGATGGCCATGCTTTGGGAGTTGTAGCCACCCCCGAGGAAATTCGAGTTTCGTCCTGGTCCGCTTATGTTATTCCATGCGATTGCGCCGGGCGGCAACTGATAGAGCACGTCGGCTCCGGCGTCGAGCGCCAGGACATTCCCCTTGTAAAAGAGGATCTTGTAAATCTGGTTCATGTTGTCGTTGTAAGGAATGGGAACCACCGAACCCACGCTCACCAGCGGAACCTGCCCTACTGCGGCTGCGCAAAATGTCAGCATTCCTGCGAGTGTCCAAATCCCGGCGCGCGTCAGCCGGCGAAAATCCGCTGCAATCCCGATGGCCATGACAACCCTCCCCCACAATCTCATTGCATCCTCCTTCGCGAGAGGCGTTATCGTCTGCTCGCATTTTGAGGCCAGCCGCACCGGCTACCCTCGCGCTTTCCCCGCCTGGCCGGCAGATTTTCTGCCGCCGATCCATCCTTCCACGGCCGCCCGGCATTGAGCACGCCGGACCGGCGGGGCGATTCGTTAAAACGTAAACTTAGCACTCAGTTCCATCAAGCGACTTCCGTACTTAATATTCGCGCTCCCAAAGTCCTTGTATCCCAGTTCCGACTGTGTAAGGGATTGTCCCGGAACTGCGTCCAGCAGATTACCCAACTCCAGATTCGAGGGGTCGTCGTTGTTGAAAGAGACCAGAGGATGATTGAGGAAATTGAAGGCGGAACCCCTGAATTCCAGATCCTTGCCTTCTCCCATCGGGAAGCCCTTAAACAGCGACAGATTATGGTTCACGTATGCCGGACCATGAATATACGGGAGGCGATATTGCCCCTGTCCGCTGGGGTTGGTTGAGAGCGCATACGGGCCCGTCGTAGGGCTTCCGGGCCGCGGAACTCCGAACGCCGTTGGATTGATGAACTGATGCTTCCCGAGGTGTGCCTTCGGGCTGCCGGTCACGGTCGGCATCAGCTCGTAATCGGGACTGCCCATCCAGACGACCGAGTTGATGTTAAACACGCAATGCGTGGCGCCGTTCTTGTCGGGTGGGATGCCATAGGTGACCGCGCAGTTGTGGTCCTGGTTCGAGCCCCCGCCCTGCTCTTCCAGCCAGACCTGAGTGGCTTGAATCGTCCCGGACCCAAACCCGAAGTTTTCGCCCTGCTCCGAGGGCAGGTCGGGACCGCTCTGAAAAGTGGAAATACCGGAAACCTGCCAGCCGTTGGCGACGGTGGACAGGAGGCGATTGCCGTGCTTATAGCGCTTTCCTAAATTGAAAAGGTAGTGAATGTTGAAGACCTGCGATCGATCGAATGTGGCCGGATTGTAATCGTTGCGCAGATTGAGGGGATCGGCGAGCGCATTGGTGTAAGACGAGGCCGTCGCCAGATCCTTGGAGAAGGTGTAATTGGCTCCCCAGCTCACCATTCCAGTCGACTTGTTCCATGAGACCTGCAGGCTGTTGTAGTTCGCGTAAAAGGTGTGACTTAGCGAATAGATGTGCTGGTAAAAAGGATATTTCCGGAAGAAGTCCGTCTGTGCGGTGTCCAGACCGCCGAGGTTGGCGCTTTCCGAGGTGCTTCCCGCAGAGACATTGGCGGGTATTTCGCCAGGCGAAAACGTGGAGCCGAAAAACGTGCCCAAGGGAATCACATTCAGATCCGAAGCGCCGTTATAGCCATTGACCCCCGCATTGGTGACCCCCGGGGCGGACCCCGTGGTGAGACCGCCCGCATTGTAAGTAGGCAGGTGCCTGCTTTTGCTTCCGACGAAGGCAAACTCCAATAGCGAATTCCACATCACCTTTTGGTCGAAGGACAGGTTGAACTGGTAATAGATGGCCCGCTTGTTATCCGAGGGATCGAGCGTTTCCACGTCGATATCGGGAGGGTTGATCGGCGACTGGTTGTCAATCAGAGCAAAGTTCTCCTGTCCCACGCTGTTGCTCGTCCTGTAACCCTGCGCGGTGGCGCCCGCCAGAGCATAAGGGCTAAACGCCTCCTGGTTGCGATAGGTGCCCCACCCTCCGCGCAGCACCGTCCTGCCCGACCCAAAAAGGTCAATGGATGCGCCCAGCCGCGGCGAGAAGTACATCTTGGGCGGCTTGCTCACCGAGTTGGAGATGGATGCGTTCGCAGAGTGCCATGTGATTCCCGGCATGGTCTGGCTTTGGCTGCAGTTGCGCAGAACAGGGGGTCCGGTTGAGATTGCGTCGTCGTTTGAGCATTCGCTGTTGTAGAGCGAGGGAGAGAACGTGGCCAGGCCATTGCCGTGGCGGTCGGTCCATGGCCCGAGGTGCTCGACACGGGCGCCGAGCATCATCGTTATCCGCTTCAGCTTCCATGAATCGTTGGCGAACATGGCCAGCGAGGTGTACTGCATGTCGACGAGGGGCGAGAAGTTGGTCTGCGTAAAGCTGTCCGCCCAGCCCAGGTACATCATGGCCACAGGGTTGATGCAGGCTCCGAAGTCGGCGGCGCCCGAGAGGCGGCTGGTGCCCTGTGGATCGGGGCTCTCGCAATTTATGTTCTGGGCGTTAGAGTATGGCTGCCCCTGAGTGCTGTTGAACTCATAGAAGCCATTGCCTGGGTTGAAATTGTACTCGCCCTGGGGGAATGCCGAGGCATAATCCGCATCCCCGTTCAAGATGCCCCGTTCGGCATAAACGCCAAATGCGAAGCTATGTGGTCCCTTAATCCAGTTCACTGTATCTGTGAGCGTCGGCACCAACTTCTTCATCTTGATCTGATTGTTGTAGAAGCCGCCCGGCATGAGCATGTTGGGATAGCCCAGGTCGTTGTAGTCCGACAGGGCGGGCACCGAATAGTCCCCGTTGGTCTTGTATTGCCCTAAGTAGCTGAAGTTGTCGCTGCCGGGATTGTTGCATGACGCCGTGGCGCGTAGGGACGCATTCGAGCAGTTGTAGTCATTCATGTAGAACCGGCTCACCGCTTTGGGATTGCTCATATTGCCGGGGTTGCTGATGTAGGACAGGGAAGCGCTGGCCTCGTTGGTGACGCTGGAGCCGAAGATCCGCGTATAGTGCAGGGAGAAGATGTTCGAAATGTCGCCCGACGTGACGCCCCCTGGATACTCCACGGCCCAGTAGGGAAGATATCCAATAGCGACAGGATCCTGGCTGACTTGCGACTGACGGCCGTAGGTGGCATAAACCTTGTTGTAGTCGCTCATGTCGAAGTCCATCCGGGCATGAACTATCGACCCATTTTGCGTCTGGATGACCGGCTGGACGTAGTTGTAACCCTCCTCGTTGACAAAAGGATCCGCATTGGGCAGCGGCAGCCAGTTGACCAGCGCCTCGCCAGAAGAATTGGCATATTGAGCTACGTTGCCGTTCGCGACGGCGGGGCCGTTCGGCAGGTAGTTCTCCGTATAGCACATGGGCTGGACTGAATTCAGATTCTGTTTACCGTCGGGACGCGCGCCGCATAACTCGGAGTTCAGTGACTGCTGGCTGAAGTCGCCCTGGCGCTCGGACATGGTTGGAACCCACGAGCCAAGGGTCTCCGGTGAGTAACGCTGGTTGTAATGCTCGTAACCCACGAAGAAGAAGAGCTTCTTATTGTGCGGTCCGAATCGGGTCCTCGGAATCCACACTGGACCGCCGAACTGCCCACCGGGATAATAAAAGGTCCCGGGGGTGCGTGACTGCTGAAGATAATTGTTGTACCAGTCGTTGGAGTTCAGGTGGGTGTTGCGGTAATACATGTATGCGTCGCCGTGATACGAGGTGCCGCCCCCCTTGGTGTTGGCGTTCAGCACCGCAGGGCCCTTCGCATATTCGGAGCTGAAGGTTGACGTGGTGGCCTTGATATCCTGAATCATTTCCTGATTCACCATTTGCACGGTGCCGGAATTGTTAGCGATATCCTGGATGGAGACTCCGTCGAGAATGGTCGCCAGTCCGGTAGGGCCGGCCCCATTGGCGGAATAGGAGCCGGTGGGACCGCTCATGCCCACCACCGCGGTATTTGGTCCCTTGTTGTTGACCTGGCTGCTGACCAGGGCGAATCCCGGCAGCGTCTCGATCAGCTCCGTCGCGTCGCGGCCCACAATGGCCAGCGTATCCAGATCCTTGGCCGTAATCACATCGCTGCGCTCCGGCGTATCCAGAGGCTTGATCGTCTGGTTGTCGGAGGCTTCCACGGTCACCGAGGCAGTGGTCGTCCCCAGCTGCATGCGGATATCGGTGAAGCTAACCCGGTCCCCGGGCCGCAGCGGGAACGGCTGCGACTGCCAGGTCGAAAAGCCCGGCGCCTCCACCCGCACCTGGTACCTGAGGCCCGCCGTGATCCCGGGCACGGAAAACTCACCGGTGCCGTTACTCACCGTCTTGCGCTCGGAGTTATTGTCCAAATTCGTCACCACGACCGAGGCACCGGGGATCACTGCGCCCGTCTTGTCCTGCACCACGCCGGACACATTGCCCGTGGTCTCTTGCGCCAAAGCGGGCGGTTGCCATAACAGCAGGGCCGCGATCAGTACCCCCAAACATGCGAACGCCGGCCTGAATTCAGGAAAACGCGTCATCGGAACAACCCCCCATCGGCTGCCAAGCTGTACGAGATTCGGAGTAAGACGGATGAACGATCGCACCGTCCACGGACGATTGCACCACCACGCGGTCACGAACGATACAGTGCCCCGAAAATCGATGAGCTGATTCGGGCTGGAATTATGTCGCCTGCGAGCGATCAAGGTCAAGAGATTTTTCAAATAAACCTCAAGACGAAAAACCGACTGTAACCCACGAATAAATTGATTTATGAGTATGTGGCCGTTTTCTGAACCAAATGGCCCTGCACCAATCCGCGGGCTGACCGCATCGTGGGATGCGGTCTTCCGGGAATTCGGGGCAGTTCAGACAATCTTCTGCGGCGGTTTGGCTGCGCGGCCCGCGATAAGCCGATCTGTATTTGAAGCAGGCCGATCATTCGCCGATGCCCCAGCTGCACCTCATCAACGCGCCCTGGCGACCGGGGCGGAGAAACGGGAGCCGGGCCGGAAGAGCGCGAACGAATCTCCTCCGCAGTGAGCCTGCGGGGTACCGCGCCGGTCCATCCTGCTTTGATTCCAGTCGTTGCGGGTCGTCGGCCTAAGCGATTTACTCGCTGCTCCTCGCTATTTCAAGCCCCTACAAATCTTCTTGACAACCATAACTGGTGGAACGAGAATGATGCTGCATTTTTCAGCGCATCTATTCGCACGCGCCGTCCGGGGCACTCGGAATCGAATTGTGCTTCGGGCAGGCGCAATGAAGGTGATATCGGGGATGGCTTTGGCTGGGGATTTAGCGTGCCTCTGCATCGGTTCACCGGCGGCCGCACCGGTTGCGGCAGCTTGCGTGGAGTTGTATAGGAGCGTACGGCGCCGCACTCCGTTTTGCCTCCTTGGTTCTCGCATTTTGAGCCATCCCCGCCAGCGCATGGGGGGCTGGGCCGGAGCGCGCAACAAACGACAGTTCATACATGACGCTTTAGCAGGACACTCAGCGCGAGCGCAAATGGGGCGCTCAAACCATCGATGCATGCAGCAGAATCGCTTGACCGGAAATGGTGGAGTTGTCCGCTAGGTTTCAAAATACGGCGTTGAACGCATAGGCCGTTCCAATAACTAACGGTTTATGCCCGGAGGAATTGTGATGCTAACGAAATTAGATAGACTCCAGGGGTATTCGGCGCGGGAAACCTGCGTTGCCCTGCTGTCGATGCTGGCTATCCTGCTGTTCGCGTCTGCGATCGCAGTTGCACAGACACCCATCGTCGTCAGCCAGCAAATCTGGGGAGCGAACGAGACCAACAGCGTTGCCACCTTCGAGAACACCACCGTCGCCACGGTCGGCGGCAACTGGGGCCCCGCCTCTCCCGGCGGCCATTCCGCAGCCGTCAATTCGCATGGCGTCTTCGTAGCCGGCACCTCTACCGGAGGCTTCGCAGAACAATTTACAAACCAAAACGCGGTGATGACAGTCATTGGCGAAAGCGACATCGCCCCCGGCGGCATGGCCATCGATAGAAGCAACTACCTCTACATTTCGGGCGAGTCCAGCAACGTCGTCTATAAGATTCCCATGAACACCACCGCCAATGGGGCCTACGGGCTCTACGGGGTGGGAACCTACGGGCCGATCAATTCGGCCTGTCCGAGTAGCAGCACTTGTGCATTTTTGGGCAGCGGCACCGGCTCGACTGGCACGCCTCCACCGGCCTGCGCCGGCGACGGCCAGTCGCCTGACGTTGCGGGAATCTGCCAGATCAACCTCGGCAACGGCAATTACGGCTTCAACGTGGCCAGTCTTGCGATCGACAGTCAGCACAACTTGTTTTTCACCACCGACGGAAATGCCGGTTCCGTCACCCCCAGCGCTCCGTACTCGGTTTTCGAGTGCAACATGGCCTGTCTCTATCCGGCGGCGGGCACGGCGCCTGCGCCGGTCCAGATTTTCGTTGAGCCTGCCGGTTCCGGTGGCCAGCTATACACCGGCGCCATTGCCGTCGATCAAAACGACAACGTGTACTTCACCGACTCGTTCATTTCGAGTTCGGGGACGACAGCCGGATACAGCACCTATTCCGACCTGTACCAGGTGCCGTACAACTCCACAAGCCACACCTGGGCAGCCATTCCGACGCTGCTCGCAACGCTGACGCCGGCGTGTGCGGCCCCTTCAACCGGTAGTCCGTGCAACGATGCGATCACAACGGTTGCCACCGATGCGACGGGCAACGTCTACTTTGGCACCGAACTCGACGGCGTATTCAAAATCGCCAACAACGGGAGCGCACTGGCAGGTAATCCTCCCATCACCCCTCTCTCTGGAGAGGGCGTGAAGACCATTGTCCCGGATGGCAAGGGCAACTTCTACTTTGTGAACACCAACCCCGCAACCCAAAATGACACAGCCGGCTTCCTGGTGATCGGCTCGGTTGCGGACACTGCCCAGGCGTGGTCGGCAGAGCCGGCAGGCCAGGGGTCGGTTAGCAATGTTTCGGCGGTCGACGCCGGCGCCGGCTGCTCCGCGCAGTCCAATTTGACAATCGTCGAGGACTCGACCGATTACGGCTTCAGCGGCGCCGAAACCACCGGCTCAAACTGCAACACTTTGCCCTTTGAAAGCGGCTCCAGCTTCCCGGTGACCATCACCTTTAAGCCCAGCGCCTCGGAGGCGGGTGCTTATAACACGACCATGACCGCCACTAACGCCGCCGATGGCGACACCGGAACTTTCCCGATATCCGGCGTAGCCGCGATCGCGCAGACCATCACCGTCACCTCGCCCTCAGCGGCTACGACGAAGGTCGCCTTTGGCTCTGCGCCAATCGCCCTGGAGGCGACCGCGACCTCGGGTCTGCCGGTCGTTTTCACGACGACCACACCCACCGTGTGCACCGGGTTGAACACAGGGATAGTCACCTTCATCAATAACGGCACCTGCACCATCGACGCGAACCAGCCGGGCAACTCCTTCTACGCGCCTGCGCCGCAGAAGGTGATTACCTTCACGGTCACTGCGTTGTCGCAAAGACTCACCAACCTGACGCCGATCTCGACGCCTTACACGACAACACCGATTCCGCTCCTTGCAACCAGCTCCAACACGACCTCCAGCGCCGCGCCGATCTGCTTCACTTTCGACTCCGGTCCCGGCACTGTCAGCGGTGCAGGCGGCGCCACCGGTCCACCATGTTTTCCGCCCCAGGCTTTGACGATTACCGGCGCCGGTACGGTCGTTATGACAGTGGCCCAGGCCGCAAGCCCCGGCTACTCGGCAACCTCACTGATCGCGCAAGTCAAAGTCAACCCGGCGTCACAAAACATCGTCTTCACCACGCCATCCGGCACGTTGGCGACCGCTCCTGCAACCATTGTCTACGGCTCCTCGTTGACTCTGGCTGCAACCGGCGGCGCTTCGGGCAAGCCGGTCACCTTGACCATTGACCCGTCGAGCACCGGCGCCGGATCGATCAGCAAGAGCGGCGTGCTGACCGCAACCGGTCTGGGTACGCTCGTGATTGACGCCAACCAGGCCGCCTCTGACACCACTGCCACCCCCGATTACGCGGCGGCGGCCCAGGTCCAGGCGTTCCTCACCGTCGTTCCGATCAGCGCGGCCACGACCCCGGTGATCAGCCCGGCGAACGGCAGCACCCTCTATTTGAGCGGGGGAGCGAACACCGTCACCATCACGGAAGCGCTCACCGGCGCCTCCGTCTACTACACAACCGACGGCTCCGCTCCGATCACAGATGGGGTGCCCAACCTCCCGCCCGCTGGGACCGCCGCCCTCTACACGGCGCCCTTTACCTTGACGACTCCCGGCCCTGCAACCGTCAATGCGATGGCTATCGCGCCCGGGTATGCGCTCAGCTCGGTTGCAACCGCAACCTACACTGTGTCTACCGCGGCCGCGAACTTCACCGCTTCGGTCGCTCCGTCGACGGTAACTGTCTCGCCAGGCTCACCCGGCATCGTCGACATTACCGTAACGCCTCAGTACGGGTTTAACTCCGCCACTACGTTTACTTGCTCGACCGCGCCATCGAACCTCACTTGCAGCTTCAACCCGGGAACGGTTACGCCGACGAATGGTCAGAGCGCTTCTACCGCTCTGACGTTAACCGAGAGCGGCAGCGCCGCTCTCCAACACCGTTCGAACCCGTTCCTTCCCGAGGGAGCCACGTTCGCGATCGCTGTCTCCTTCCTGGGATGGAAAAAGCGGCGTGCACTTTTCCTGGCCCTGGTGCTGATCGCTGGCGTAATCGGAGTCACGCAGCTTACCGGCTGCGGCGGCAACGGCAGCGCAAAGGCCACCACCTCCAGTGTGGTCGTCACCGCTGCCAGCGGCAACCTCACCCAAGAGATCAAGCTCCAGGTCACCGTGAATCCGTAATCAGTGAATTGTGTCCGGACCTGCCGCGGCCTCTCCTTTGGGAGAGGCCGCGGTATCTCCGGGTTCTTTTGAATCGCCTCGGCGCCTGACGGCGGTTTTCCAATTACTGTGGGGTTTCGGGTGAGCGCCCTGTCCTTCGGATCGTCGCAGGCCCAGCCAAACTACGAGAAACTGCAGGGGGTGAGGGCGCAATTATCCCGGGCGGGAGTCCCGGTGACCCCGGCAATTGACCAGCCGCCGGATGCAAGGGGCCTGATAAACCCCCAGAGGCCGTTGCTCGGGGATGAAGAAAATTAATACTGTACAAAATCGATTAGTGTGTATATTATTCGGTCGCGCTGCAATCGACGATTCTGTTCGCTCCACAAGTGGACTAGGTTCGCTCGCAGCAGCAATCTGCGAAATCAGGTGAGCATATGAAGATTGGAACCCCTCGGCTATGCGTCCAGACTTCAGTCTGGGTGTTGGCGTCGGCATTTTGCGTTACGGGCCTGACCGGTTGTGGCGCTAATGGCAACTTTACCCAGGGCCTTGGCCCAGACACCGCTGTGGAGGGTCTAAGTGGAAGAGTGCATGGGGGTCCAAACCCGGTTACGCATGCGACTGTTACCCTCTATGCAACCACCACGGAATCGTCTCCCACGTCTACCAATAATTATGGCTATGGCGAGCCGGGAACTGCGCTCGGCTCGACCACCACGGACAGCAAGGGCGACTTTACGCTTGTCGGCGACGCCTCAAAGTGCCCTGCCGGGCAGCAGGCCTATATCGTCGCTGCCGGTGGATATACCGGTTCCTTCTCCGCGCAGAATTCGGCATCCCTGCTGATGGCCGCACTCGGTCCCTGCGGTTCGATTTCGGACAGCACCCAAGTCATTATCGATGAGCCGACCACGATTGCTGCGGCCTATGCGCTCAGCGGCTTCATGACCGTTAGCGGGACCACGGTCAACATCAGCGCGCCGGCGAACAACAACGCCGCCACGGCAGCCTGCACGGTAGTCAGCAACGCAACGACTGGTTGCAAGGCCTCCGGCTTGGCGCACGCCTTTCTGAATGCGGCGAATCTGGTCAATTCGACCACAGGAGCGGTCAATTCCACCGTGGCGACCGGCAACTCGACAGTTACGGCAACTGTGCCGCAAATGCTTATCAACACGCTGGCCAACTCGGTTGAAGCCTGCATCAACTCCGACGGGACCATCACGGGAACAACAGCCCCTTGTGCCATCCTGATGACCAACACCACGCCCACCGAGCTCACTTCGCCCACGGCGCCCACCAACACCTTGCAGGCCCTGCTGTACCTGGCCCAGTACCCGTCGATGGCGACCGGCTGCTCGACGTTGCCGACGCTGTGCGCCCCCGGAACCGGCTCAGGGACCCCAATCGGCGCAACGCCCGGTGATGCGGTCCCCTCGGCCGCTACGACGGCCCTGTTTAACGTTGCAAACAGCAACGCCTACTATGCGCCCGCGCTCACCGCCGTGCCGGATGACTTTACCATCGCCATCAAATACGTCTTGGCGCCCCCCTCCACCGCCACTGTGTCGTCCGGCACCGCAATCTCGTTGACGGCGAAGGGGACCTCTGGATATACCACAGCAAGTGCAGTTCCTACCACAACCTCTGGCTCTGGCACTGGGATGCTTTTGAACATTATCGCAGCATCCGGAGCCTTAACGGGCGGATCGGTAAGCACTCCGGGAACAGGATATGCGCTTGGGGACAAGATTTACCCCACTCAGGCAGGATCGGATGGTACCGCCTACTTCACTGTCGTTAGCCAGGGCGTAGGCGCTCCGTGGGGGACCGCAACGGACATTCACGACAACGTTTATGTGTATACTCTCGGGGTCGTCGCTGGTAGTGAACCGGCCGATCCCACGGTCTTTAGCCTCACTTCCAATGGAGCGTGGAATTGGGACACCGCAACCGGCACGAGCGGCGGCTGCGGCAGCTACGGAACGCGATGCGAATTAGCCACCGACACTCTTGGCAATGTGTGGGTGGTGGACGGGGCGGGTCTCACCAACATCACTACTGCGGGCGTGCTGGGTACCAAATACACGACCGGCGACACCTTGCAGCAAGCTTTTCTGGACCCGGGCAACAATGTCTGGCTTGCAGCCACCGGTTTGGGGACACAAACCGGCGCCAGCGCCCTTGAGGAACTCCCTCAGGGCGCATCGGCAATTGTCGATGTCTCAGTGGGTGGTGTGCCTGTAACGACTACGACGAACCTTCATCAACTCGCCTTCGACAGCGCGGGCAACTTGTGGGCTGCCTCGGATGCCGCTGGCGGGGGCGGCCTAGGGGCGCTTCTCATGATCAGCAGTAACAACAGCTTGACCTCGCCGGCCTTTGCCTACACCACTACCTCCAATCCCGCCCTCTATCTTGGCGGGGGCGGCGCCCACACCTGGGCCCCCATGATTGACGGCAGCGGAAACGCGTGGATTGGCTCCGAGAGCGAGCTGAATGAGGTCCCGAGCAGCGGCTCCGAGACCGGAGGCGCCACAAACTATAACTCGTCATACACCCTGATCTACGGCCCCACCTGGGAGGCCGGCGTGGAGCGTGATTCGATCATGGATGGAGACAACAAAATCGTCGTTGCCGCCGCCAGCACTGGTGCGGGATATATCAGCGTTTACTATCCCAATGCACCCTCCGATAACAACGCAGGCGCGGGCCTGGGAGGCGCGGACGTCTATCTGAATCCGTGCTACGTTGCGAGCGGCGCGACGACTTGCTCAACCCTGGCAGGCGGCCAGTCCAGCGTAACCAATGTGGATCGCAACAGAGCGTCGGTCGATGCCTCCGGAGCCATCTGGGTTTCTTTGAATACTGGCGCTAATGTGCTTCAGATATTTGGCCCCGCCGCACCATCCTGGAGCCAGACATCCTGGATCCCCGAGGCCCTGGCGCCTAATCTATTGGGGAACTCGACGAGCTTGCGCCCGTTTTAGTCCAGTGCCCGGGTGAAGCCTGGGGGAGAGATCCCCTGGGCGGAATCCGTAACCTGAGTTTGCGGTGCGCTCCGAAACCCTGTATAAATGGTTTCGGAGCGCGGCAAAAGGCTAACCGACTGAATTGCCCAAGGGTTTTCGGTCAAATCGAGGATCGAGAGTCCTCACAGCGAAAGGATTACGTGATGAAGAATACGTTTCGGGCACTGATGGTGGCAATTGCTGTGTTGGGCATTCCTGCCTTGGTCCGCGCGCAGGTGGGTTGCGAGGATTCTCCAGAGGATCCGACCGTGGTGCTGGTGCTGATCGCTTCCGCCGGCGCTCTGATTGCCCACGCGCGCGGCCGTCTTAGTACGCGCGGGAACTCTGGCCGGAAGAATGACCAGGTTTGATCGAACGCTGCAATTGCCGGCGCCGAATCCCCGGTAATTGCAGTGCGGGCACGTTTAACTCCTGGATTCAAGAGAGTCCATCCGCGACGCATGGTGCGGCGTTGCGATGATGCAGAGCTTTGAACAACGGTGGAGATCAGTTTCTTCACCGTTGTTTTTGTCTCAGCAGGCGAAGCTCATGGACTGGCGCAGTGTTTCCAGAGAAAGCTCCGAACAAACATAATTCGCAGAGATTTCCTTTCATGCAGCTTCGACTTTTCAGCCGTTCGTCCAGAACGGTTCTCGCCGTGTTGGCAACCGGAGTCCTGACAAGCGCTCTGGCCGGTTGCGGCGGGGCACTATCCACAGGCACGAACGGCTATCAAGGTCCCGGCTTCAACGGTAAGGCGCTGGTTGGCCAGCAGCCTTTGATCGGAGCTTCAGTCGAGCTGTATGCGATGGGCACGAGCGGTAACGGTTCAAAGGGTGTTGCGCTTCTCTCGAGCGCGCCGACTACCGACAGCACAGGAGCGTTTTCCGTCGCGGCGGGCTACGACTGCCCGTCGTCCGGTTCCCAGCTCTACCTGGTGGTGCGCGGCGGACATCCGGGGTCGGCAGCTTCGGGGGACAATGATTCCATTGCGATGCTCACAGCTCTGGGAGCATGCTGCGAAGTGGATTCGGCAACGCCCGTGGTTATCAACGAGGTCACTACGGCGGCCGCTGTGTATGCGCTGGCACAGTTTCTCTCGGCCGGAGGCAATCTAGGCGCAACTTCCACCAATACAGTTGGACTGAAGAACGCCGTTGCTACCGCTCAGGCGCTGGCCAACATCTCCACGGGAAGCAGTCCAGGGCCAGCCTTTGCCGCCAACGGCAGCTCTCCCGCGGCGAAAATCGACGCGCTGGCAAATCTGCTGAACGCCTGCACCTCTTCTACTGACGGCGGGAGCACGTGCAGCGGGTTGTTCTCGGCAACCACTACGCCAACCGATACGCCGGAAAACACCCTGGACGCCGCACTCAATCTGGTGCGCAACCCAGCCCAAAATGTCGCTGCGCTCTATGCCTTGGCGTCGTCCAGTTCCGCGTTTACCCCGGCATTAGCCAAGCAGCCTTCCGACTGGACGCTCTTTATCAACTACACCGGGGGCGGCATGAACAGTCCTACATCGCTGGGGGTGGATAGCGCGGGCAATGTCTGGGTTGCCAGCTACCTCGGCACCGCGTCCCTGTTTTCACCTCTGGGCGCGCCCTTGTTTCCGCAGGGTGTTACCGGCTCCGGCCTGGGATACTCCTTCGGCTTGGCGGTGGATGCAAACAATAATGCGTGGATCACCAATTTTCCCAGTCCCTATGCGGCGGGAAACACGGTCAGCGTCTTCAATAGCAGTGGCGCGTCCGTGGCCGGAAGCAGCGGCTACTCGACAGGCGCGTACACCTATCCAAACGGCGTGGCGATTGACACAGATGGCTCAGCCTGGGTGGTGGACTGGGGCGATTCGGAACTGACGCATCTGTCCAGTTCGGGTCAGGAACTTTCCGGCTCCCCCTACTCGTCAGCGCAGTTGATCGATCCCGTGGATGCCGCGATCGATGCCAGTCATAACGTCTGGGTCAGCAACGAGGGCGGTACGACTGTCACCCGTGTTACTCAGGATGGAAGCCAGTTCACCAGCTATGACTGTTGCAATGGACCGGAAGGGTTGGCGATCGATCAAAGCGGCAATGTCTGGGTGCCTAATTTCTACGGCAAAAGCATCAGCGAGATTTCCGGCGCGGGTACTGTGCTTTCCAACGGCGGATATACCAGCGCCAGCCTCGTCGACCCGGACGACATCGCCATCGACGGCGCGGGGACCGTGTGGATCTGCAATTACCGGGGCCCCTCTCTGACCGAACTGGCTGGCTCGACCGCTTCTGTCCCTGGAACAGTCCTTTCACCGGCGGGTGGCCTGGGTTCAGATGCCGGCCTGCTCGAAGCCTACTCCCTTGCTATCGATGCCAGTGGCAATCTTTGGGTCAGCAATAAAGGCAACAACACTCTGACACAGTTTATCGGACTGGCCGCGCCGGTACGGACCCCCCAGATTGGTCCTTCCGCAGCCCCCTAACCGGGGTCAGCTCAGGACGCCGGTAAGGCCTGGCTTGGGCGTGGTGATTTGGGCAGAGAAAAGGAGAGCAGATCCCGAACGGTCGCTCAACCAAAGTTCCTTGCCGCATTGCCGCGGAATGAGCCGGGCTGATTGCTGTTAGCCGCAAGGCAGTTGATTCAAGTTCCCAGGTTGTGGTGAGCGTTCTTGCCTTTTTGTCTTCCACAGTGCTCCGAAGGTTCTTGATCGCGCTCTGAACCACGGGATCCTTGAGGCCGAGCTCTGATTCGTATGGGAGGTTGGTTTTTGACCGATGACGATTGTCTAAGGGAAGGACGGGGTGCAGCGGTCGTCCTATGGCTCAAAGAGAATTTGGCGCGCAAGAAATTCACAAATGCATCACATTGGTCGCACTTTTTCCCCACTGTTTTCGACTTTGTGATATTCTGCCTTCACTTCAAAAAGACCGTGTGGGGTGAAGCGAGATTTCGATCCTCCGAAACGGGCAAGAATCACCGCGCTCTGCGAAATGGCCTTTCCAGAACGCCTCTCCGACTTGCGTAGGTGTTGGGTCCGTGATCAGATACCGTTCCCACAAAATGGGACCGACGGGGGCGAAGCCTACCCTGAACACCCCCCCAATGCGTCCTATTCGTCATATCAATTTTGCCGAACCCCTGTCGGAGATATGGATTTTGGGAAACTTCATTTAGTTTATATTCATAGTTTATATTCAGCAACTTACGTAGAATTGTAGAATTTGAAACTTGTTGATCGTAAAGATTAGAAATCTATTTCCGACGAACTCCTAGCGCGCAATCTCCGTCCCTCCGCATCTCCTATGGCAATCCTAATCCCACGCGTACGCTCGATCAACGTGCGGCTCTCTGAGCACGAGTTCGAAGCGATCGAGCAGTTCTGCGCTAAAAGCGGCGCGCGCAGTATTTCGGAGCTTGTGCGCACCACCATGCACGGCTTGGTAACCGGCACAAGTGAAAAAAAGGCGTTGGCTTCGAGCTTGGACGAGTACTCGATTCACATGAAGAATCTGGAACGAAGGGTTGCGGCACTCGCCGCGGAACTTGCTCTGCTCAAGGCCGGCGATGCGCCGCGCACGATAGACCGGACCTATGAAAGCAACAAAGTGTCCGACGGCGTCGAGACGCCAGAAGATTAGCCCCAGACTGAGGACTGTGCGTCGGCTTGTTCGGAAGTCGAGCATCCGGCGGACAAGAAAACCAAAAGATGATGGCGTTAAGGCCGAGAGCCTGAGCGCGTATGTGCCCCGCCATCGATGCATCGTTGGGCATTTGCGTTTGTGTTGGCCATTATGGTTATGGCATTTATCAGGCCGGTTAATGCTTCTCCGTTAGGAATAGCCGAGGAGGTCAGGCCGCGACGACCCAAGAGCGCGATTTGCCTCCTTCGACTGTTCCTATCGGCTTCCTTTTCTCCGTAACTGGCTGATGCTGTACTCGGATTCTGAAGTGCACGACGATGTGTCGCCCCTCGGCAATCCCCGGCACGCAGCCTACTGGCCGGGCCTTTACCTCTCGCATGTGCCGGGTGTTCCCAAGCTCGATATCCGAGTCGAGGGCGTCTCCACCGATCCTAGCGGCTCGTGCATCACCGGCGGTTTGTATATGTACTGGGAAGAAATTGAACGAGAGGGCACACCAACCAGGGCCAGCTCCTCGGCGACTGGATCGGACGCGAAGACAAGGGTGGGCGGGCCTGGGTTACGTACCACAGAGCGGTAATGAGTGGATTCAGGCCGGCTGGCGGAATCAGAAGGCGGATAGGGACTTTATTCCCGGCTCGACAACGCAAACCATAGCCGGTACAAAGATCTTGATTCCCGATGGAACCACTCTGAACGACATCAATTTGCAAGAGGTCAAACGTATCGGCAAGGACTTCGAGGTTAATGGCAACTTCGACCTCGAACGCTGGAAGGCGCCCATTTATCTTCCCGGCCTGCAGATGGTGACGGCCACGACAATCCAGCTCACGTGGTTTCCGGGGCGAACTATAATCTTCTGAGACGATCCCTGACACGGCAGAAAACGTCGATTCTGACGGGCAAAAGCGCCAAACCTCGGTGCTGATTCTTTCGAGAGATGTAGTGAAAACGACAAAAAACAAAGAGTTTCGATTCCGCAATGTACCGAACAGTTGCATTAGATGCAGTCAAGCCCTGATTGTCTCGTTTGTCGCTTTTCTCTTTGTATGGTGCGCCGGACACGCAGTTGGCCAGACTACGAGTGGTGTAGGTGAGCAGCAGCAACCGTTATCCGTGAGTTTGCCCGTTGCTCAAGGAGCTTGTTACTTCGGCGGAGCCAATCAGACGCCAGGCGCAGGCGGGTACAATTCGCAAATGCCCGTTGGGGCAAATTATGGCTCGGAGGTGGAGGAACCCTCTGGCGCTTACTCTCAGCAGGGAGAACCATACTATTCGTCAGGTCAGCCGCAGCCGCAATACCCGACAGATCAACAGGAAATGGGCCAGGGGCCGGGCCAATCGAGCATGTCGGCTGAGCAGATAATCGCCATTCTCCAGCAGGCTCCCGACGCTTTGGCAACCTTTAAAGCTCTGGCGGGTCAACAATCTGGAGTCGATCCCTCGACCATCTCAGATGACGGAATCTACAACTGCATCCGGCAAAATCCAGACTTCCGCAGCCAGGTAGCCACGCGGCTCATCAAAGAGGGTTACCTTGCGAACCCACAACCGGCGACGGGCACTGGTGCGCCGGCCGAAGGAGCAATTCCAGCAAACAGGGGAGCCGTTCCAAAATATCCGTATCTGTATCCATATTCTGGACGCCAGTACCAGCCTCCCCAGCGGTGGCCGGCTGAGCAGCCCAGCGAGGTACGTCGACTTACCCCAGTTCCGTATCCTAATCTGCCGTCTCTGCGCGATCTTTATTCTCAGGAGATTCCGGCCAACGAAAAACTAAGACGCTTCGGAAGCGACGCTTTTCTCTTTGGAACCGGAAATGTAGATCAACTGCCCATAGACTTGCCAGTCGGCCCTGACTATGTTCTTGGGCCAGGAGACAACCTTGTCGTCAATATATGGGGCGGTCAATCGGCGCGGCTTAGCCGAACGATCGATCGGCAAGGTCAAATCGAACTGCCTGAGTCGGGCACGATTACGATTTCCGGGCTTACGATCACCCAGGCCCAAAGCGCTATCCAGCAATCTCTTGGCAAGCAGTTCCAGGATGAGCGTGTCGAAATCTCCCTGGGCCGGGTGCGCACAGTGCGAGTTTACGTTGTGGGCGACGTGCAACGGCCCGGAGCCTACGATGTCAGCTCGCTTTCGACGCCGCTCAACGCGCTGTATGCCGCCGGGGGCCCGACCAGCCGCGGTTCGCTGCGCACGTTAGAACAGCTCCGGGGCAACCAGGTGGTCCGTGACATCGATCTCTACGACTTCCTCTTACACGGGGCTCGCTCCGATATTGACCGGCTGTTACCTGGTGACACCATCCAGGTCCCTCCAGTTGGTGCGCAGGTTTCTGTGGCGGGAATGGTTCGCCGGCCGGCGATTTACGAATTGAAAGGGAAGGCGAATCTGAATGACGTTCTGAATCTTGCCGGCGGCGTTCTGGTTTCCGCCGATCTTACTGAGATCAGAGTCGAACGGGTCATTGCGCACGAGAGGCGCACCATGCTTCGCGTCCAGATTTCCGATGGATCGAAAGACTTGCCGCCCTTCGAAGTGCAAGATAGCGATTTTATTGAAGTGTCTCCCATACTTCCGTACAATGACCAGGTTGTTTATCTTGACGGGCATGTCTTCGAGCCAGGCCAACGCGCCTGGCGGGAAGGAATGACGGTCAACGATCTTCTTCGCTCCTACCAGGACGTAATGCCCGAGCCGGCTATCCATGCTGAGATCGTTCGCCTGGTACCCCCCGACCTTCATCCGGTGACGATTCCCTTTGACCTGCCGGATGTCCTGGTGGGCAACGATCCAATCGCTCTCCAGCCGTTCGATACTGTCCGCATATTTGGCCGATACGAGATCGATGCGCCGAAGGTATCCATCGAAGGACCGGTGCTTCGACCAGGGGAATACCCGATGTCGCAGGGGATGACCGTGGCCGAGCTGGTGCGCATGGCTGGCGGTTTCCGCCGCAGCGCCTACCGGGAAGAAGCGGACCTTTCCAGTTACGAGATCCAGAACGGGCAAAAGGTGTTGATCCAGCACAGTGTGGTTGCCATCGGCAAAGCCCTCGATGGCGACAAGTCCGCCGATGTTGCACTCCAGCCGGGCGACGTTTTCGGGATTCGGCAACTGTCGGGATGGAATGACATAGGAGCTTCAATCACCATTCGCGGTGAAGTGACGTATGCCGGGACTTACGGGATTGAAGACGGCGAGCGGCTGGGCTCGGTGTTGAAACGGGCGGGCGGCTTTCGCTCGGATGCTTATCCGCAGGGCGCGGTTTTAGAGCGCGTGCAAGTCCGAGAACTTGAGGAAAACAATCGCCAGGAGATGATTCGCCGCGTGGAATCGACCGTGCCCAACGTGTCCCAGCGAGTCAACGGCACCTCGCAGGATCAAATGAGCCAGCTCCAAGCGATGCAGCAGCAACAGCAGCAGGTCCTGGCGGCGCTACGCAATCATCCCTCCGCAGGCCGCCTGGTGATCAAGATTTCCGGGGACATCAGCAAATGGGAGAACACGCCGGCAGACATCGTAGTCCGCGCCGGGGACACGCTCACCGTGCCCAAACGCCCCGACTTTGTCCTCGTCACCGGCCAGGTCTACAACGCTACAGGCATCACGTATCGCCCCGGCAGAGACGCAGGCTGGTACCTGCGCCAGGCTGGGGGCGCGACGCGCAACGGGGATAAGAAGCAGATCTTTATTCTCCGCTCCGACGGTTCGGTGGTCGGGAACGTAAAAGGCACGGCTTTCGAAGGAGGCATCCTCAGCGCCCGCATGCTTCCAGGCGACTCCATTATCGTTCCAGAAAAGGTCATCGGCGGCTCGCAGATCTGGCGCAATCTCATCGGCACCGCGCAGATCATGTCGTCGGTGGCCCTGACTGGGGCCGTTGCGGGAGCGTTCTGAAAGCAAACCGGCGCAATCCACAAGGTGAACATGTCTCAAGACGAAATTTCGGCTTCGTGGCTTGAATGGGCGCTGCCACTTCTTTGGGCAAAGCGCCGGATTCTGGTGCGTTCGACCATCATTGGAGCTGTATCATCGATCGCTCTTGCACTTCTGCTCCCAGTAAGTTACCAATCGACAGTTCGTATCATGCCACCTGACGCGCGATCCACCGGAGGGACAAATATGCTGGCGGTGGCGATGGGCGGCGCACCGGCCAGTATTGCCAGTGGAGGCTTGGCGACGCTGACCAGTTCGCGATCGCCGAACGCGAGGTTCATGTCAATCCTGGGGAGCAGAACAGCGCAAGACGATTTGATCAACCGGTTTGATCTGCGGCGCGTATACCATACCAAGCTCTACATCTACGCGCGAAAAACGCTTAGCCGTAATACCGTCATCGACGACGACCGGAAGACGGGCTTATTAACCCTGACCGTGACAGGCAATTCTCCAACTCAGGCCCACGATTTGGCCGCAGCCTATGTTGAAGAGCTGAACAAGTCTGTGGCAAATATGGATACCTCGTCAGCTCATCAGGAGCGGGTATTCCTCGAATCGCGGCTAAAGGACATCAAACAGGACATGGATGCGGCGACTACGCAGCTAAGCCAGTTTTCCAGCCGCAACGCCACCATGGATATGCAGGGGCAAGCAGCAGTGACCCTGAACGCAACCGCGAGGCTGCAGGGCGAACTGATCGCAGCGGAAAGCGAACTGGATGGCTTGCAGGCGATCTACGCCGACGAGAACTCGCGGGTCCGGGAGGCGCACGCACGGGTTGCAAGCCTGCGGCAACAACTGCAAGCATTGGCTGGAAACGGTAAAGGGAGCTCGATCGATCTGGATCCTAGCCAGCCTTATCCCTCACTACATGAACTTCCGCTTTTTGGGGCGACCTACTCGCAACTGTATCAACGCGCCAAAATAGAAGAAGCAGTTTTCGAAGCCCTCAGCAAGCAGTACGAACTCGCCAAGGTTGAAGAAGCTGAGGAGATTCCTGCCGTCAAGGTTCTCGATCCTCCCGACTACCCGGAAAGAAAGTCGTTTCCGCCGCGAACGCTGATTGTTCTATTAGGAACATTCCTCGCTTGGTTATTGGGTGCAGTCTGGGTAGTCGGATCATATCGTTGGGGAGAGATAGAGAGCGGCCATCCGCTGAAAAGGATGATTAAGGGCATCCAACGGCGGTCCAAGACAGAAGCGGAGGTTTCGGTGTGACCAATGTTCTCAACCATGCCGCACCTGTCCGCACTTAGAAAACAGCCATAAGCCAGCTTTGATCATTGTCGCCGGCGGTAAACACCGAGAGCGTGAACTTGGAGATTATTGAAATCCCTTCGGATCAACTGCCTGTTTCGCCCGGTTCTGTCGCTCGGCAGGCAGTGCGCAGCGTGGTAGCCCTTGGAATCCGCCAGGTTTTCAACCAGGGCATGGCTTTCGCCGGCGGCATTTTGCTGGCCAGACTTTTGTCGCCGTCGGAATTTGGCCTCTATGCTATAGTCACTTTTCTTCTCACCTTTCTAATAACCTTCGGAGACGTCGGCTTAGCTGCAAGTCTGGTGAGGCAGCCGGAGGAGCCGGTCGAGGAAGACTATAGAGCTATCTTTACTGCCCAGCAAGTTCTGGTGCTCTGCGTCATTATCTTGTTTTGGATAGCCGCCCCGTGGATCGCGACTATCTACCATTTGCCGGCGCACGATCGCTGGGTGTTCCGCCTTCTGGCGCTTTCTTTGCTCTGTACTTCTTTTCAAGTGATTCCGTCGGCTCGACTTGAGCGCCACTTGCTCTTTGACAAACTTGCGATGGTGGAAGTCGCGATGTCATTTGTCTTCTACAGCACCGTCGTGGCGCTCGTTTGGAGGGGAGTGGGTGTGCTCAGCTTTGGCATCGCCATCTTTGCCCGGTCGATGACGGGGGCTGTTTTGATCAACTGCATCAGCCCCTGGCGCCTACGGTGGCACTGGGACTGGGAGCGTGCTCGCGCTCACCTGAAGTTTGGGATTTTCTATCAGGGAATTCAACTCATCGCGCTCGTAACTTCCAGTTTTACTCCGTTCTTTATCGGCCTCCTGCTCGGGACTGCGGCTGTTGGTTACATCAACTGGGCGCAGATGGTCTCGGGTTACGCGGTCATTGGGCTCATGATGTTGCAGCGGGTGTATCTGCCGGCATTCGCGCGGCTGCAACTGCAAAAAGAGGCGCTAGGACAGTTCGTGGAACAGGTCATCCGTGCTGCCAACACGGTTGCAGCCCCTGTCGCTGTACTGACATTTGTCTTGATTGAGCCGCTCACGAGGTTTGTTTTCGGCCCGAAGTGGCTGCCCGCGATACCTCTGTTTTATTTGCTATGGGGAACAAACATTTTCGTGCCCACCGCGACTCCGGTGTTTGCGCTGCTGAACGCCTTAGGGCGCTCCCGGACGACGTTCAAATTCATGCTGGCGGTTATGCTCGGAACCTGGGTCCTTGGCGTTCCGTTGATCCTGGCGTTCGGCACGATCGGTTTTGGGATCGCGTGCCTTTGCGTGAACGCAATGAACATAATTCTCTATCGCATAGCGCAGTCGCATGTAAGTTTCAGAATTCTGCCGATGGTTTTGCCTGCTTGGTCTATCGCGCTGGCTGTGGGACTTCCAATGTATTTATTGCTCCGATTTTATCCTCCGGCAGGATTGCCTCGGCTCGTGGGCTATGGAGCATTGGGGTTGACCATATACGCTCTGGTCGTGTTCACACGCCATCGGTCAGACGTATACAAGGTCTGGGCGCTCATGTGCAGTCAGGCATAAAGTTGGCGCTGTTCAAGAAGGAGAAAGTCTCGTGGCATCTAACACTGCTTCCGCTGTCCCGATTCAGGCCTTACTTAGAAAAGCCGTCCCGGAACGTTATCATAGGTTCCTTAGCGGCGTCTTGGGGCGCATCACGGGTTACCGGACAGAGTGTTACTCCCAGTGTGGCGAGGATCTGACGCTAAAGTGGCTGTTCCACAACGTTTCAAACGGATTTTATGTGGATGTGGGCGCATATCACCCGAAGAAATTCTCCAACACCTACTATTTCTACAGGCATGGATGGTCAGGGATAAACATAGATCCTACACCGGGGGTGATCGACCTTTTCAAAAGAGCCAGACCAAGAGATATCAATCTTCCCTATGCGGTGGCCAACGGCTCAAGAGATATGACGCTCTACGTCAACAAAAGCGAAGGAGAGGTAAATACCCTTTCACCTGATTTTGCTGCCCTGCAATCGAAACTGTGGGGGCGGAAGTATTCGTCCGAGATTGCCGTAAGGACACAGACCCTCGCCGAGATTCTTGATGCACACAAGCCGGACGACCACCCGATCCAATTTCTTTCTATTGATGTTGAAGGCCTTGATCTGGAGGTTCTGGAGTCCAACAATTGGGAAAAGTACCGGCCGAATGTCGTTCTAGCTGAAGACACGTCTTTGAGGAGCTTCGAGCGCCAGGAGGAATCTGAGGTATGGAGATTCCTTCACGCAAGAGGATACTTGCTTGTGGCCAAATGCGTCCATACGCTCGTGTTCGCGCACAGTTCTCACAAAACAGTTGATTAGGTTCAGCGAGACGCATATGGCTCCGACCATTTCTGTCGTTATCAATACCTTCAATGAAGAGAAGAACCTTCCCTTTGCGCTAGGGTCGGTTCGCAGTTGGGTCGACGAGATCGTTATTGTCGATATGTACAGTGACGATAGGACCGTGGAGATTGCTCGCAGTTTCGGGGCTAAAGTACTCTTTCACGAACGGCTCGGCTTCGCTGACCCGGCCAGGGCATTCGCTCTCGAACAAGCCTCCGGGGACTGGATTCTAATGCTGGATGCGGATGAGATGATTCCGCCTCCGTTGAGCAGAGCGCTTATGAAGTTAGCGGCCGGCTCGGATGTCGACGTTGTGGAAGTTCATCGCTTGAATTACTTCTTTGGAACTCCTCTAATGCATTCATTCTCCGGCCCGCACCAAGACCGCAATCCGCGGTTTTTCAGGAAGGGCCACATCATCACCACACCGGCTATTCATAATTTCCTTCATCCATCGCCCGGTAGCCGCATCTTCGATCTTAGTTATGAGCCTGGACTCGCAATCGTCCATTTTGCTTACGCGGACTCTCATGATTTCATAGAGAAGCTGGATCGTTACACGGGTATCGAGGCGCGACAAGCGTTTGAACGAGGTGAGCGAGTTAAGTTTTGGAGTGTTGTTCTTAAAGCGGCAAAGGTCTTGGGGGGCCGCTACTTCATAACCGGGGGCTTCCGGGACGGCTGGAGGGGGCTTTATGTCTCTCTTCTTTATACGTTCTATCGCATTGTTGCAATCGCTAAGCTCTATGAACTGACCGCCCTAGGAGGCAGGGAGCAGATTGAGGCGACGTACCGGCAGGAAGCGGAGAAGGTTCTTAAAGCCTATGGCGAGCCGCTAGTCTCGCTTCCCAGGTCCTCTGCTGGGGCATCCACGAGTCATGGCCGTGAGTAGTGAAAGTTTTCCAACCCCCAACCGGTTCTTTCCGGTCTCGGGCGAAACGCTGGAGCGCGTAAAGGGGTGGGCCCTCCCTCTGGTATTTGGCTTACTGGGAGTTGGGCTGACGGGGCTTTTCTTCACTGCTCCGGGGTACGCCGCGCTTCTGGGGGCTGCCGGAGTTTTCGTATTTTCCGCGCTCGAAAGCGAAGCGTTTCTGTTATTCGTGATCTTCCTGATGCCTCTGGGGGTGGAGCTGCCAGGAGACGTTCCTGTGCGGGACATGCATGTCGCGTTTCATGCCCTTGTCGTTGCGGGTTTTTTTGTCGGGCGCCTGGTGCGGCGGGGAGTGGACGTGCGGAGCCTGTTTCGTCCCGCGATTTCGCGCGCTTCGCTGTTGTTTCTGTGTGTCGCAGTTGCTCCAACAATCCTGGACAAGGCGAAACTGAGCCATCAGTCGCTTCGTGCAGATCTCAATTTGGCCGTGTTCGTTGGTTTCTATTTCTTGATTCTCGCCTGGGTGAATTCGCGGGAGCGGCTCCGCAGGGTCCTAAGCGCACTACTCCTATCTACAGTCGCTACGGCGTTGTTTGCCGTTTATCAGGTAGCAACCGGCGGTTTTGGTTCTTTCTGGTTGGCTCTATACCCGCCCAGCGATTTCTACACCAACTGGGAGGGGAGGGCAGCATCGTTCCTTAGTTCAGCCAATCCACTCGCCGGATACCTGGGCATTGTTCTTCCTTTTTCACTCGCGCTTTATGTGTTGGGCACGGGCAGATGGAAGAAACTGGGCAAATGGACCTTCGGCCTGGGATCATTGGCTCTGTTTACTACCCAAAGTTTGGGCGGAATCTTCGGACTTGGGGCGCTTCTTGTTCTCGCAATATTCCGTTTTGGCAGGACTACAAAGAGAAAGCTGGCTCTTCTTGGAGGTTTGTGTGGAGCGGCCTGCTTGTTCTACTTTTTCCTTCATGTCATCAGTCCTGTTCACACGGACCGATACCTCGCATCCGATGCGTACATTCGTTTTGCGTTATGGACTAGCGCGTGGAATCTCTTCACACATTCGCCCGCGCTGGGCGTCGGATGGGGCAACTTCACTGCCGTTTACGGCCTCGATGATCCCTACTTCATTCCAGATCAGGTAGCTGCTCACAATCTCTACCTGCAATTGCTGTCGGAAACAGGTTTGGCCGGGTTCTTGGCTTTTTTCTATCTGGTCGTCCAATCCTGGAAGCAGGCTCAACGTCAGTGGCGGCATTCAGAGGACTTTATCGATCGGGCACTGGCGTTTGGAGTGCAGGGCGCGCTTCTTATTATATTGGTGCATGGCTTCGTCGATTTTATGTTTCAAGACAGCCCGCAATACGGCACTCTCTTCTGGACGATGCTGGCCTTGTTGGTCGTCAGCAGTCGCGAATCCACTGCTACGTCGGAGGGGCCTGCTTTGGCGCGAAATGAACCAGGCACACCGCAACCTGAAGAAATATGAACAAAACCTGCGCACAGGGGGCACTGCGGGACGATGAACGTGATCGTGGATGCCAGGAGTTTGTCCAGGCCAATCGATGGTATCGGAAGAGTAGTGCACGAAGTCTTGCGGGCAATGAGCGAAATGCCGGAGCCTCCCGAAGGTGTATTCCTTGCGCCGCCCGGAGCCAAATGGCCGTTCCCCGCGCCGAACCATTGGAAGCTGATCAGCAGCGGAGAACTCGGCCGGCAGAACGCAACCTTGGGATGGATGGCACTCGCTGGGTTTGCAGCGCGGCGATATGGCTGTGACGCGTGTTTGGGGGCGACGATGCTCGCCCCCGGTCTTCCCAAGCGGGTTCGACAGGCAGTAATTGCCCACGATGTTACCTGGCGAGTTAACCCGCGCTGGTTCTCTTTCCGCAATAGGGTTTGGTTCAAGGAAACCGCGGAACGGTCTTTTCATCGCGCAAACAACATCATTGCTGTATCGAACGCCACGAAACGCGACCTGATCGAGTATCTGCATATTGCTGAGGATCGAATCCGCGTGGTTCCCTTGGGCGTCAATCCCCCGGCAGAGACGCAAGGGAGGGTGCAACCCAGCAAACGGTTCACGAACTCGGGAAAGCGGCTTCTGCTTTGTGTTTCGAGCTTTGAGCCGCGGAAGAATATCGCAGGCCTCATTCGAGCCTGCTCTGCACTTCCTTCGGAAGTGAGAGAACAATTTGAACTCGTCCTGGTGGGCAAGAAATCGGGTTACGGCCGGGATGAACTGGAATCCGCGCTGGGTGAGGCGACGATGCCTTACCGAATCACCGGAAAGATCAGCGAATCTGAACTTCATGAGCTTTATGCCGCCGCATACGCCTTTATCTATCCCTCGCTCTACGAGGGCTTCGGTTTACCGGTTTTGGAGGCGATGGCCCACGGTGTGCCAGTCATCGCGGGAAACAATTCATCGTTGCCTGAGGTACTGGGGGATGCCGGTATCTTGTGTGATACCACGAATCAAGAAGAGCTGGGATGGCGGATACACGGGCTTCTCGCGTCGCCTGAGATGGCCGATCGTCTGGGCTTGCAGGGGAAACTACGCAGCAAGCAGTTTTCCTGGAAGAGCACAGCCGCTGGTGTACTGGCTTCGCTGGGGGGTTAAGGCGAGCTAGGCGGGAGCTGAAGCGACTGGCTCTGGTACTGCCTCCAAAGGATGCATTTTTGCGGCCTCCCGGAGGTTGATTGGACGAGGCGGTCGCGTGTATCTGTCCGGGAACTGGCGTGTCAAAATGCAAGCCCCGGTGGAAATGCGGGCTGGATTCCCACCGCATTCAAAGTGGGAGAACTCACCACAATTATGATTGGCAATCTGAACTTCCACAGGTCGGTAACCTACTTGAGCCGGCGAGTTAGAGGGGCTGCGAAGCTTGCCTCATTGTCTGTTCGACTGCGGCTTAGCGGCGATACCATTTGGGTCGATTTCGGCGATATCAAACTGCCATTTCATGGAGACGGCGATCTTCAGGAACTCTACTATCACGTCTTTGGCAAACGGTGGTGGAAAAACGAACTTCACGCCATATCCCCCTATCTGGCGCCGGGGGATGTGGTAATCGACGTGGGCGCGAACCTCGGTTTTATGTCCGTACTCTTTAGCAAGCTGACTGGACCGGAAGGGCGAATCTACAGTTTTGAGCCGTCCCCCCTGGTTTATGCCAAGTTATCCGAAGTAATAAGAGCCAATCATCTTTCAAACGTTTCGCCCTACAATCTTGGGTGCGGCAGTCAAGAGCAATCGATGTCCCTCTATCGCCATCGCAACTCAGGCAATGCCTCGTTGCGACCGGATGCAAGAGTCGATCGCTCAACTCAACAACATCAAACCGTGCAAATCATCAAGCTGGATGATTTTCTGGGACCGAAACTGGCGCGGTTAAATTTTATTAAGATTGACACGGAAGGTTTTGAGGACGAGGTCTTGTTGGGCGCGGTAGGACTCCTGAAACGGTTCAAGCCCATTATTTATATTGAATTGAGCACGCAGTATCTAGCCTCTTCGCAAACCTCTGTCCAACTCTTGCAAGACTATGGTTATACTTTCGATCGGGAAGTCGATCTGCGGCGCGATGACTTCCGCTACGTGGAAAATTTCATTGCCCTGCCGCCGGGTTTCAGCCTTAGTGCTCAGACCTAGCAGTTGGCCGATGGTTTGTGGGCGAGCGCGGGCCTTGGGGCCCGCACGACAGCTGGTTTAGAACTGTTTCCTTTGAGGAAGTATCCGAAGGGCGGCAGAAGCCTTTTTGGCGAAAGTAGACGCCAGGATCACGATATCAACGATTTACACTTAGCCGCGAAGCTAATGCCGGCCAGGCTGAGTTTCCGATGAGCGTCGAAGTACAAGCAAGGGCTTTGGTTTGCATTCGAAAAACAGGCACTCATGCTGGGTGAACCGGGGGACATGAAGTTTTGAAGCTAGCTCTAGTGATCGGCCGGTGCCCTCCGGGTGAATGTGGTGTGGGGGACTATACAGGGTGTCTAAGGGATGCGCTGCTTGCTCGCGGAATCGAAGCCAGTCTGATCGTGTCCGATGATTGGCGCGCGTTTAGTGCCTGGAAAGTGCGTGAAACTCTGCGAAGTTATGATCTCGTGCACATTCAGTATCCGACACTTGGGTTTGGATACAAGTTGGGGCCGCAAGCGCTGTCGCTGCTGCAAAGCTGTGTCGTCACGATTCATGAGGCGAGCCAGCGGCGCATCTTGCGAAAACTGTCTGTACTCCCGCTCCTGGTACGCGCGAAGCACGTCATCTTCACCAGCGAATTTGAAAAAAAATATGTAACTGGGCGCTTGCCGTGGATTGCGGCGAGGAGCTCCGTCGCTCCGGTACCGAGTAATATCCGAGTATTTCCCGGGGAGCGGCCCCGGATTGCGAATGAAGTGGTTTATTTTGGCCTCATCTTACCGCGAAAGGAACTGGAAGACGTCGTCGAACTCAGCCGTTTGATCCAGTCGGAGAGGCTGGCGTGGAATGTGCGCGTTATTGGAAGGTTGCGTCCTGAGCACACGGAGTATTTTCAGAAAATGAAGGCTGAGACCGCGGCGCTGCCGATCGTTTGGGATCTGAACGGTTCCGAGGAGCAGGTAGCCGAAAGATTGGCGAGCTCCGTAGTAGCTTACCTGCCATTCCCTGACGGGGCGTCTGAGCGACGGGGCAGTTTGAAGGCCGCCCTCACGAACGGGGTTGCGGTGGTCACGAGAGCGGGGGCGCACACTCCGGAGGCGATGAAGACTTTCCTAACCTTCGCGGGAACTCCCCGGGAAGCGATAGGTGCGATCCGTTTTCTTGCGCAGAACCCTATCGAGAGGGCTAGGTTGGCCAGAAATGCTGCCGACTATCTTCAGCAATGCACGTGGGAACGAGTGGCGGAACTCCATGCGGCAATATACCGGCGACTATTGTGCGCGGACCACGACACGGCCATCGATGTCGAGGGTCGCCGCACGAGAAAGCTCAGGATAGGGACGCGAAGCGATCACGCTAACCGGTGAGGCAGCGTGAGAAATGAGCGCCCCCGATTATGTTATGGCGATTCCCTTTGAATCTGCCCGGCTTCAGTAGGAGCCGATTTTTGCCGGGCAGTAATGGGGTTGCTCTCTCGCCCCGTGGGCCAAAGAGCGCATGGCACACTGAATCTTTTGGAGGGAGAATTGAAAGTTGCAATTGATTTGAGGCGTATAGGAAATCCGGGTATCGGGCGGTACATGAAGTGCTTGGTTGAAGCATTGATCGCAGACGCCCCGCAGTTTGAGTATTGTTTAATCGTTCCACCGGCACATCAAGATGCAATTTCCTCTAATGGGCACAGTCGCAAAGTAGTTTCACAACTAAAGTACTACTCTATCAGTGAGCAAATACTCTTGCCACGGTTGCTGAGCCGAGAAAAGGTGGATCTCTTCCATTCTCCGCACTTCCTCGTGCCGCTGTGGCGCACCTGCCCTCAAGTGGTAACGATACATGACGTGATCCATCTTGTATACCCACAGGATCTTCCGTCGCTAGGAGGTCGCCTATATGCTCGCGGTATGGTCCACGCTGCAGTTCGGTTATCGGACCATATCATAACTGTTTCGGAGTTTTCTAAGCACGACATTCTCCGACATTATGACATCGATGCCAGGAACGTACATGTGATCCACTCTGGAATTGACGAAAGGCTCAGTCGTGTCGAGAATCCCAATGAAATCGCCATCGTTCGTCGCAAGTACGGGATCGACCGCGAATATATTCTGTATACAGGCATTTATAAAGAGCGAAAGAATCATGCTGGATTGCTGCGCGCATTTGCAAAACTTGTTCAGGCTGGTGTTTCAGGCGATCTGGTGATTGCGGGGCCACTCGCTGAGGGCGAAGCAAAGCTTGAGCAGCTCGGAAAGGAGTTAGGCATAGCCGCCCGTGTGCGGCTCCTTGGTTTTGTACCTGATGAGGAGATGCCTGCGCTTTACTCCGGTGCCCGAGTTTACGGATGTCCATCAATGTATGAGGGATTTGGCTTCACCATCCTTGAGGCTATGAGCTGCGGTACGCCTGTAGTCTGTAACCCGGTGACGTCATTGCCAGAGGTTGCGGGAGAGGCCGCCCTTTTCGCTGATGCCTCTAGCCCTGATGATTTCGCTGCCGCCCTGCACCGCGCAATGATTGACGAGAGTTGCCGTGCGGAACTACGCCAGAGAGGATACGCGAATGTCAAGCGTTTTTCATGGCGGCGTGCAGCGGAAGAGACAGCGCATGTGTATGCCCTTGCATTGGGGGCCTCAGCTTAGTCCTCCTTGGCGGAATTATTGCTCTGTTCTCCGCGAACCACTCCCGGCAGTGTCGTGTGTGCCATTTCCCCGCTCCTTCTCGCTGCGTGTTTCTGATTGCAATTCCTCGGCATCGTGTCCGGAATCTTCAGGGCCAGGTTGGTTCGCGTTACACCGCATTTCTGCGCTGCGGGTGCATCCGCAGCCCGGCCCAAAACATATCAAGTCTCAGTGTCGAACTGAAGCTTGCTCGTTCTGTCCACTCTGCAAGCTGACTTTCTCGATGACTGAAGTTTATGAGGGAAGAGATTCGCTTAGAATTGCAACAACGGAAAACTTCCCGAACCACGATCAGTAGCATTTCCCGGTTTACGTAAGCGAGGCCCCACTATGATTGCTCACCTGCGCCGTTACAGGCTCGTGCTGCGCATTATCCTCATCACGTTACCCGTCGTTTCGTTCTCCCTGGCGGGCAATATCTTGGTTCACTGGCTCGGGCACAAACCGGGGTTTTTGTCGCCGAACTATCTCTATCTGGCGTTGTTTACGACCATGGTGTGGGCGATCGTGGCCGAGTGGCAGGAAGTAACTAGCATTACCAAAGTGAGCGCGGAAAATACCGGGCTCCGCGCATGCTTTAGCGCCTGGGGGATTACAAACATTATAGAAATCGTCACGCTCTTTTTCGTTCATGAACCTTTTTATTCCCGCCTCTTCCTTATAATCAGCGCGTTGATTCTTTTGTGTCTAGCCGTGTCCGTGCGTACGTTGTTCTGGATCATGATTCGGCAACTTGCCGGACGACTGTCACCGGTCAAAGTAATCATTGTGGGGGTGAGCCGTTTTGCTGCGAGAGCCGCGGCGAGGCTTCAACGCGACGAATTTGTCCATTGCCAAGTCCTGGGTTATATCCGGATGCCCGGCGAGGAGATCCGCGTTTCCAATGCCCCAGTTCTGGAACTAACAGATCTGGAGGCTATTGAGAAGCTGAACGCCGACGACATTCTCATCGCGGTTTCGCCGGATCGTTATAGCGATCTGCGGCGATGCATCGCCAAACTTGAAGTTCTTGGCAGGCCAATTCGTATTATCGTGAATTCGGGCAACAGCATGAAGGTTCGAAGCCGGGTGTTTGAGCTCGGCCGGCTTCAGATGCTCGACCTTGATCCAGGCCCTACTTCGTCAGTTGGGTATTTCCTGGTAAAGCGCGCGTTCGATCTCGTTTTCACAGTCTCTGTTCTGGTCCTGCTTGCGGTCCCCATGCTGATCATCGCAATTGCCATCAAATTGACGTCGCGCGGCCCGGTCCTCTTCAAGCAGCAGCGGGTTGGAAAGTTTGGCAAGCTCTTTACTATGTACAAATTTCGGACGATGCGGGTGAGCTCTACCGCCGAGGGCGATACTCGCTGGACCGCCGAAAGAGATCCGCGCCGCACCCAGTTAGGAGCATTTTTGAGAGCGACAAGCCTTGACGAGCTTCCGCAGTTTTTCAATGTCCTGAAGGGCGAGATGAGTGTCGTTGGTCCGCGGCCGGAGCGCCTGCACTTCGTAAGAAAGTTTCGCACCGATATTGCCTTCTATCAGACGCGACATCATCTAAACGTTGGAATCACCGGGTGGGCCCAAGTGAATGGACTACGAGGAGATACGTCTATCCAGCGGCGTGTGCGATACGACCTTTACTATCTGCAGCATTGGAGCCTGTTGTTCGACATAAGGATCATTCTGATGACCCTGTTCGGAGGATTTATGAACAAAAATGCATATTGAGGGCGCGGCGTGGCCTGCCCGATGTTTTGTATCAGTTGGATTGTTAGTGTAGCGCAGCGGGTGAGTTAGTCAACCCGCCGCCGTGGTCGGGGGTGTGGGAAGGTGGGAAGTGCTCTTTGCTTTCCACCTTTCCATGCCCCTTTGTCGTTTCGGCCTGCCATGCTGCTGGCGCCGGTGGCCTGTACCC
>Ga0326727_10003880_pt1 | contig 46545 bp, 49 predicted proteins | sample MB2enrmetagenome_FD_207643 | JGI IMG/M metagenome (GOLD analysis project Ga0326727, IMG submission 207643) | Lab enriched peat soil microbial communities from McLean, Ithaca, NY, United States - MB29MY | ecosystem: Environmental > Terrestrial > Soil > Wetlands > Peat | place: USA: New York... | reverse complement strand
CCATACCCCTCTTTCCCCATGAGGGCCTCGCCGCTGAGCTTGAGAAGAATCCTCTTATACGCCATTCTATGCGTCGACCGTCTCTCCCAGTTGGTACCTGACGAATCTCCTCACCACTATATTTTCCCCCATCTTCGAGATCAGGTCTTCAAGGAGATCCTTGATGGATATATCAGGGTTCTTTATGAAGGGCTGCTCGAGGAGGCAGACTTCCTGGTAGAATTTGTCGAGCTTCCCGTCGGCGATCTTGTCGAGGATCTTCTCGGGCTTGCCCGCTTCTTTCGCCTGTATCCTGTAAATGTTCTTTTCCTTCTCCCTTACCTCAACGGGTACGTCCTCCCGCTTTACATAGCTCGGGTTCGCTGCGGTGACCTGCATGGCCACATCTTTTGCAAACGTCTGAAACTGATCGGTTTTCGCAACGAAATCGGTTTCACAGTTTATCTCCACCATGGTCGCGATCTTTCCGCCCATATGGATATAGACTGCAACCGTGCCGTCCGTGGCGGCCCTCCCTGCCCGCTTCTGGGCCTTTGCAAGGCCCTTCTCGCGGAGATGGTCTACGGCTTTATCCATGTCTCCATTGGAGATCTTGAGCGCCTCCTTGCAATCCATCAGGCCGACACCTGTTTTCTCCCTCAATGTCTTCACGAGTCCTGCGGTAATATCCATCAATAGCCTCCCTCTCCTTCCTCAAAGACACCTTCAAATTTTTCCCCAAGCACGCTCTCGTCGATAAACGGCTTCGGTCCTTCCTTCTCTTCTTCCTTACCCTGGAACTCTTCCACGTAGAGCGCCTTGCCTTCAAGCACGGCGTCGGCGATTTTTGAGGTGATCAGTTTGATTGCCCTTATCGCGTCATCATTTCCGGGGATAACGAAATCGATATCGTCGGGATCACAATTGGTGTCGACGATGCCGACCGTCGGGATACCCAGTTTTCTGGCCTCATTTACCGCGATATACTCCTTCTTCGGGTCTACGATATAGATAGCGCCGGGCAACCTGTCCATGTCCTTTATGCCGCCCAGATGCTTTTCGAGCTTCACTATCTCGCGGTCTATGCTCAAGGCTTCCTTTTTCGGCAGCACTTTAAAGACATCGCTGCTTTTCAACTCCTCGTACTTCCGAAGCCTGTCGATGCTCTTCTCGATGGTCTGGTAGTTGGTGAGCGTCCCCCCGAGCCACCTCACGTTCACGTGGAAAGCACCGCACCGCTTCGACTCTTCAACGATCGCCTCCTGGGCCTGCTTCTTGGTGCCTACAAAAAGGACGTATTCGTTCCGGGAAGCCGTGTCCTTCACGAAATTGTAGGCTTCTTTAAACATTTTCAGCGTCTTTTGCAGATCGATAATGTAGATACCGTTTCTCGCCCCGAAAATGTACGGTTTCATCTTCGGGTTCCAGCGTTTTGTCTGGTGTCCGAAATGGACACCGGCTTCCAGCAATTGTTTAATGGTTAAATTCGACATCGACCCTCCTGGTTTTATCTTCCGCCTTTCGCGTTTCGGCCTCAAGACACGAAAAATGTGCACCTTTGAGCCGATTGAAAGACGTGCAGAATGATGAGCAGCCTGTAGTATACTGCATTATCCGGCGTTTCTCAAGAGTCCGCTCTATTCTCTTTTCCCTACCGGTGCACGAACAAGTGAAAAAACGCTCGTTTTTGCTATGAAGATCATAGGAATCGCGGATAGCATCACGTTCCATGGAGAAACCGTAAAAGAACTCCGGGCCGATTTTCAGGCTGCCATCGATCACTATATAGCAGATTGCGCGGTTACAGGTCGCAGGCCATTAAAGGCAGCTTCCGGTAAGCTGATGCTCCGTATTTCTCCTGAGGTTCATGCCAGGGCTCTTGCTACAGCAAAAACTGCCGGAAAAAGCCTGAATCAATGGGCCGAAGAAGTCCTTGATAACGCCGCCCACGTAAAGACAGCAGGGCAGTAGTGCTGTAAGGCGCAACCGGACAAGGGAATAGGACCCTTTCCGGCCGCAGTCGTGGCTCAATTGTCAAAGAGCACGGCCGCATACACAACCAGCCCGCTTGACTACACCCGCCCAATCGGCTTATCATTAGACACAAGATGCCCGCTGTTCTCCTAAAAAACACGCTCTTCTCCCGTCCTTTCGTACAGCGCATCGCCCTCCTCGCCAGGCAGGAGGCGGCATCAAGCGCCCTTGTCGATATCGTGACCAATTTCGAGAAGACGAGGGCGTTCGCAAGTCAGATCCACACCGAGGTTCACCTTGTCAAGCCCATCCTGAAGGTGCTCGGTTATACGGTCGAATCAAAGCCCCAATTCTTCGAAGAAGGGATCAAGGGCCCCGACTTCGCCCTTTTCAAATCGGAAGAGGAGCGGCTGAAAAGCTCCCCTTTATGGGGCACGAAGCCGTACTATGAGCACGTGCTCGCCGTGCTCCTCGTGAAGCGCTACGGGAGGAACCTGGAGGAAGGCATCAGCGGCTTTTACCTGGATTTCGAAAACCGGATACCCCTCTACCAATCCATGTACCTGGCGAAAAAAGCGGGGGTACCCTGGAGCATACTCACAAACGGCAAGAACTGGCTGCTCCTGAAAAGACCCTTCGCCTTTGAAAAACCCCTGATCGAGATCGACCTGGAGCAAGCGGTCGTGCGCGATGACGGCGATGCATTGCACCTTTTCTACCAGATGTTTTCCTCCACCGGTCTCGACACCACCTTGGCGGCGTTCCTCGAAGAGGAGCGGAACGAGCTGATCGCCTTCCTTAAAGAGACCCGCCGGTCCTTTGCGAACCTCTTAGAAGCCGGCAATAAGACCGACGTGTACGCGATGGCGGTACCCCTCTACCCCCACCTCTTTCCCGGCAGCGGTCTCAGCGGGACCGCACAGTACCGGGAGCAGACGGCGAGCGGCATGGCGTTCAGACCCTCCGGGAAGCCGGGGCCGGCCAGGGAGTATGACCAGGCTGACCTATTCACCTATCTCCTGGCAAGAGGGACGGAACCCGAGGAGAACCCGGAAGAGTCTATCCTCGGCAGCATAAGTCAGGACAGAACCAAGGACAAACTTCTGTCTCTCAGAATGCTCGACATGACGCCGGGCTTCGGCAATGTGTCGACCCGTCTTGTGGAAACAATAGTATACCTCTCTTTCCTGCTCCCCTATAAAGAGAAGCATGGCTTCGTCGCCGAATGGGAAAACGAAGGGCTCCTCCATAAGTTTGTACTCAGCCGGGTACTGTACGGCGTGGAAAAGTACCCCTTCCCCCTCGATGTCCTGCAAAACTCGATGCTCTCCCGTTTCAATGCCCCGGGCGTCAACTATAGATTGGGGAATCCTCTTCTCGGCATGTCTCTGGGGGAGCTGTTCGACTCACCCGGGGATAAGGGCCGGATGGGGCTTTTTTCGAAAGACCCCGATGACCTGATGTTGCGGCTGAAAGAGATGCACCGTCTTCACGCAACGCTCTCGGACAGGATCAAGGAGGACGCCCTGGTAAAAAGCGAGATCGAGGCGACACTCGCCGTCTACCGGCAGCGCATTGGAGAGATCATGGACCTGATGACCGCTTCGTGCTTCGAGAAGGCCCTTGAAATGAAGAAAATTGGTGAATTACTTTATTACATAGACGGCGATGAGGAGATATGGCAGGCGGCAAGGGCCGAAAGGTGGTACGTCTCCGCGAGGGAAATGGCCAGGAAAAAGCACTTCTTCCACATGGAGATCGAATTTCCCTTCCTTCTGAACGATGGGTTCGATGTGGTCTTTATCCAGCCGGCCCTCAATTATCTCTGGGACGAGCGGCTGCCGGCCGGTGAAATAACAAAGGCGTATATCAAAAGGGCTATGGCGTACCTGAAACAAACCGGCATGATCGTGCTCATGGGCGCCGGCTTGGCAGAGCTGGTCCCCGAGCTGAGGAAATCAAAACGATATGCCGTTGAAGCGAGGGGGAGGACCGTCACGGTCAGGAGGCGTTGACTACGACGGACCCGAACGCCCTCTCCATCCTGCAGGAGCGCTATCTCGCCAGGAGTGACACGTGAAAATCGGTCTGATCAGTGATACACATGGCTCAGCCAAAGGTTTTCAAAAAGCCCTCGACGGGCCGTTTCGCGACGTCGAGATGATCCTCCACGCGGGGGACGTGCTCTATCACGGCCCCAGAAACCCGCTCGTGGAGGGCTACGATACCGCATCCCTGGCCGAGAAGATAAACAGCCTGCACGTACCGTTGATGATCGCCAAAGGGAACTGCGATGCCGATGTGGACGAGCTCGTCCTCGCCGTACCCCTTCTGTCCCCTTACGTGTTCCTTCACATCGACCAAAAAAGAATCCTCATCCTCCACGGAGACCACAAGAAGGAAGGGGATTTTGAAAACCTGATCAGGCGGTTCGACCTCGCCGTCCTCGTGCACGGTCACAGCCATATGGCCCGCATCAAAAAAGTGGGGGGCAGCCTGATCATCAACCCCGGAACGCCCGCAATCCCCAACCCGTCAAGCCCCTTCAAAAAAACGGTAGGGGTCCTTGACCTGGCGCAGGGCACTGTGAGGATATGGGATATTGAGACCGGGGATGTCGTGCTCGAAGATGCCTTCGACGTGTGAGCGGCGGAGCAACAAGAAATACGGCCGGGTTCGCCGGGACGCCCGCGATATTCCGCCTTTACGCTCCGCGCACCCGCCGCGCAGACGTGCTCAGGAAGGGCGCCATGCACTCTCATGCGTGGAATCTCCACATGCGTGTGCTCTGGCGAAAACACAAATTCTTATTGACAATAAAGGCATTATAGCTTATATGAGAAGGTAGGGGCGGTGTAGCTCAGATGGTTAGAGCATGCGGCTCATATCCGCAGTGTCCGGGGTTCAATTCCCTGCACCGCCATACTGATAGAGTTTTACGGTTCCTGATCGGTTTGTCAAATCTTGAGGAGAGGTGAAGGTAATGACAAAAGCAGATTTAATTGCCAGTGTTGCATCGGATGCCGGGCTCAAGAAATCGGTTGCGGAAAAGGTACTCAACTCCTTCATGGACAACATTCAAAAAGCTCTAAAAAATGGAGACAAGATCACACTGACGGGTTTCGGCACATTTCAGTGCACGGAAAGGGTTTCCAGAACAGGCAGGAATCCAAGAACGGGGCAAGAGATCAAAATCCCTTCATGCAACGTGCCAAAATTCAAACCGGGCAACAAACTCAGGGAGGCGTTGAAATAGAAGTGTCTCGGAGGAAAGAGCCTTTTTTGGTCCCTTTCCTCATCGTACTCATGGCCGCGCTCGTCTGGCCGCACTCTGCTCAAGGCGCCGACCGGAAGGCAAAGCGCCAGGCGGCGAAACCCGTCGTTTCCGCGCCGGATACAATCGGGGTGAACGATCTGAACCTGCAGGACTACGTGAAAGCCGGGGAGGATCAATTGAAGAAGGGGAAGACCGATGAGGCCCTGAGAAGTTTTCATGCCATTTATCGCTACACCGATGACAACCTGAAGTTCATGGCATGCGTCGGAGAGGCATACGAAAAGGCGCGGAATGACCCCAACCTGGCCCAGAACCAGAAGGAAACGCTCTACCTGAGGCTGCAGCGTCTCGCAGGGCTCACCACCCGTTATACGAAATTGAAAGGAGAGTCTGCCTACAACCTGGGTCTTGTTTATTCAAAGAAAGGGGATGCGGCCCAAGCCAGGGGATATCTCCTCGACGCATGCCGGACTGTACCCTTCTCGCTCGACCCCGGCTCGCTCTGGATGAAGTCGAAGGACCTGCTGCTCAGTATCTCCCGTCTCGACGGTGAGTTCTAATACCGCGTTGCCGGCATCATCGGTCCATGGCCGGCATCGATACCTTTTGGAAGCGTTTCATGATATTCGTCTTCTCGCCTCATGCCCGTCTGAGACGCTTCAGGGCGAGGGCAAAGGAGTATTCGTACAGGTGAAGTCCTTTGCTGACAGCCACGATGGAGCCGTCCTGCACGCCGATCTCCTGGCACATGTATTCCTTGAGGAGCTGGATGGCCGCAAGGTTTGACGGAAAACCGGCCCATAGGTCCCAGCTCCGAAAATAGAGCACAAAGTGCAGGCGGCCATCCGCAACGCGGGTATCGATCAGCCGCAGACAGGGCGGGTCTTCGAGGAGGATATCCTGGGGCATACCGACTTCCATGATAGCCTGGTTGGTCCCCCGCGTGTTCTTCCGGTAGATATCGATCACCTCCTGGACCGGATTTACACCGAGAGAGACCTCCGTGCCATTTATCGACACCTTGGGGTTGGTGAGCCTCTCTCCGTACGTATAGACCTCGTTCGCTCTTTTTCTGTCTGTCATCAGGTATTGCAGGTAATCCTCCACATATTCCATGCTCGTTGGCTGAGGGACTCCAAGCTCTACGGGGATGTCGGGGATCAACGGCCTTGTCCCGGGATATTTGACATTGACCATGATGAGGTCAAACTCCCTCCTCTTCACCCCTTCAAAGGAGCCTCTCTCCACCTCGTATTCATGAACGCCGTCATCCTCGAAAATCTTGTAGATGCATTGAAACCATGCATCGGCGAGGTCGCGTGCCTCTATCAGAACCGGTTGCATCATACCCCCCTTGGCGCCCGCTGAAAAAGCGGCGCCAAAAACATTTGAAAAACTATACCCGAAAATAGTATGCTAAGGCAACGCGATTTCGCGGGAGAGGGCATGTTCGTAAAACAAGTGGAAGTTGGGAGGTTTGCGGTCTTTGCGTACCTGGTCGGCTCAGAGACGACAGGAGACGCCCTCGTCATAGATCCCGCAGCCGATGGGGAAGGGCTGCTGAAAGAGGCTGAAAAGAATAAGCTGCGAATAAAGTACATCGTCAATACCCATTCTCATATCGATCACGTAATGGGCAACAAGAGGATGAAAGAGCTGACCGGCGCCAAAATCGTCATTCATGAAGCTGAAGCGCCGTATTTGAGTCAGCAGGCGGCGCACCTCATGCACATGTTCAGCGCGGAGCCATCCCCGCCCGCCGATAGTACCGTCCGCGAAAACGACCTGATCACGGTCGGCGATATTTCCCTGAAGGTGATCCATACGCCCGGCCACTCTCCGGGGGGCATCTGCCTGTACACCGACGGTCTCGTCTTCACCGGTGATACGCTTTTTGTCGGGGGTGTGGGGAGGACCGACCTGGAGGGAGGCTCCTGGCAGGTCCTCGTCAATTCGATACGCAACAAACTTTTTACCTTGCCGGATGCGACGGTAGTCCTTCCCGGCCACAACTACGGCGAGGCTTCGAAGAGTACGATAGGGTTGGAGAAGGTGCATAATCCGTATGTTGGTTCACAGTAGTGCTCAGAAAGCTTTACTCATAGTTTTTTCCCTTTTTTTCCTTTTTTCCTGCCAGACGGTGCCCAAGACAGGCAAACCTGCCGGGTTGCAGCCGGCCGCCAAGACGGTGAAAAAACAGCCGGTCATCGCCCTTGTCCTTGGAGGGGGATCGGCCAAAGGCTTTGCCCACGTGGGAGTGCTCAGGGTGCTGGATCAGGAGAAGATACCGATCAATATGATCATCGGCACAAGCGTGGGGAGCTTGATCGGCGGCTTATACGCGGCAAACCCGGACAGCTTTCAACTCGAGTGGACTGCCTTCAAGATCGAGCGCGGCGACATACTCGATTTCTCCATAGCCTACTCGAAGTTCGGCCCTGTCCAGGGTGCGCGGCTGGAGGCGTTTGTTGAGCAGCATGCCAAGGTGAAGCGCGTTGAAGAGACGAAGATCCCTTTCTATCCCATCGCAACGGATTTAAACACGGGCGAGACCGTCATACTGGAGAAAGGCGCCCTTGCAAAGGCGATCCACGCCTCCGCCGCGATCCCGGGCATTTTCGTGCCGGTAACGTTCGGGAATAGAACCCTTGTTGACGGCGGGGTAACGGACAACTGCGCCTGCGACATTGCCAAGGCAAAAGGCGCCGATATCGTGATCGCCGTCAGCCTGCAAAAAGACGTGAAGACCTACCAGATCGACTCCCTCATCGATATTATCGGCCAGTCGGTAAATATTATGATGCGCGAGTCGAGCAAGGAGAAGATGAAGAGCGCGGACGTGCTGATAGAACCTGAAACGAAAGGCGTCTCACTCTTTGACTTCAGCCAGAAGAAGCTCTTGATGGATGAAGGCATCAAGGCCGCGAAACAGGCCGTACCGCGCATCAGGGAGCTTATGGCGCTCAGACCGGTAGCAGCGCCTTAGCAGGTAAATCCACGCATTCCACGACCTATCCCTTGTAAAAGCACGCTTTTGCGGCGTGACGCTCATACCGGGTTGTAGTCAGAGGCACCACCCGGAGGGTACCCTGGCAAAAACGAGGAGCCGACAAAGATAGGGCTTCGAGGCCGACCTGGTATCAGTTTCCGGCGGTTCCCGGCAGCCAGAGATAATAAAAGCCCGCGGTGAGGGGAGGCAAGATCTCCGGGAGGTTCATCTCGATGAGGGGTGGGACCACGCCGGCTGCGGCAGTGAGGGAGGTGTTGTAGACGTTGTCGTTCGCGTATTTGGTGCGTCGATAGACGACGACCCTGGCGTCTTTTGGAAGGCCCGCGAGGGCCTTGGCCTCGCTGATGGCGTCTTCTAGGTAGCCGACGGCATCTATAAGCTTTAGCTGAAGGGCCTCCGCGGCCAGATAGATGCGGGCGCTCGCGACCTTTGCCAGGTCCTCCGATCCTATCTGTCGATGGCGCGCAACGAGACTGAGGAACCTGCCGCCCAAATCGTCGGTGAGCCCCTGCATGATCTTTCGCTCTTCCGCAGTGGACGGACGAAAGGGGGACCCTATGTCTTTCTCGCTGCCCGATTTGTTCACTTCCACGGCGAAGCCGAGCTTATCCATAAGACCCGTTATTTTCGGCTGAACGAGGATGACTCCCACCGAGCCGGTGATGGTGGTGGGATGCGCCACGATGCGGTCGGCCGGGAGCGCGATATAATAGCCCCCCGATGCGGCAACGTCCATCAGGGCCGCGACGATCCTGGCCCCGGTCCGCTCCTTGAAGTCCATGATTTCGTGATAAAGGATGTCGCTCGCGGTAATTGAGCCGCCTGGAGAATTAATTTCGAGGAGCACCGCCTTCACCTCTTCGTCCTTCTCGGCGCGCCGCAGCCGGGAGACTACTTCCTGGACCTCGCTCGGCCGCTGCTCAACTAGACCCTTTTTCGGCGTGTCGGAAAGAAACCCTGTTATCGGGATTACCAGGACCTTCCCCCTCTCCCTGCCTTCGAGGGTAAACTCTTTGAGCGGTTTTTCGGATGGGGTGCCGAGGTGGATATTCAGCCCGGTGCAAGAGCCGGCCGGAAGCACGACGCTCATACACAGGAGGGTGAAGAGGAAAAACCGAAAGCTCATATGATCAATCCTTTTCTTCTTCGTTTCTTGACGTGAAGACATCCGGCTCCCTTACCAATTGTTTCCCGTCCGGGCCTGCGCTGTCAAGAGAAATATGCGTCGATGACGAACGGCTCCCCCTTTGCTCTTTTGTCTTGCCTATTCATCCCTGGATGGGTTAAAAAAGTGAAGGCGCTGCCGGCCGTAAGGTGCTTTCGGAGAAGGCATGGAGAGATCGATTACACACGTCGCGATAATCGGGGCAGGGGCCGTGGGCGGCGCTTATGGCGCCATGCTTTATGATGCCGACCCCGGATGCGTCTCCTTCGTGGCACGGGGCGACCGTCTCCGCCGGCTCAAAAACCGGGGCCTTCTAGTCAACGGAAAGCCCTACATGATCCACGCGATAGATGCATCCGACGCCTCTCCCCCCGCCGATCTTCTCATCGTCGCCCTAAAGCACCATCAGTTGGAGGAGGCCCTCAGCGAGATGCGGCAGAGGATCGGAGAGGAGACGGCCATCCTCTCCCTCATGAACGGCGTGCAAAGCGAGGAGCAGATCGGCGGGGTCTATGGCGCCGACAAGGTCCTTCCCGCCGTTGTCGTCGGCATCGACGCCGTGAGGGACGACAACAGCATCACCTATACCCGCAGGGGAAAGATATACTTCGGCGAGGCAGGCAACCGGCCGCCCGGCGCGAGGGTCAGGCGTGTCCAGGCGCTCTTCGACCGTGCCGGCATCCCGCACGAAACGCCCCGGGACATGACCCGCATCCTCTGGTGGAAATTCATGATCAACGTGGGTGTGAACCAGGTGTCGGCCGCCCTTCGCGCGCCTTACGCCGCTTTTCAGGCGCCGGGAGAGACAAGGGAGCTTATGGAGTCGGCGATGCGGGAAGTAGTGCTCCTCGCGTCAAAATTGCATATATCTTTGACGGAAGCCGATGTCACGGAGTGGTACGCGGTCCTTCGCGGCCTTAACCCCGAGGGGAAGACATCTATGCTCCAGGACGTCGAAGGGGGAAGAAAAACCGAGGTGGAGATGTTCGCGGGCAAGGTGATTGAGCTGGGCAGGCGCTTTGGCGTCGCAACCCCGGTGAACGAAAGGCTCTTCGACATGATCAGGAAAATCGAGGGGTCCTACGGATAAGGAAGGGCATGACGTCATGGGCGCGGGAGCAGGTCGCTTAAGATCGCACCTTTTCAACCACGCAGTCAAGGCCCCCGCGAAAGAGTTTTACCGACACCTGATCCCCGGTGCGGACCTCGGCTGCATCTCTTACCACGGCGTGTGTGTCGCCCTGCACGGTGATGCTGTATCCCCTCTTCAGGATATTTTCAGGATTAAGATCGTCGAGCCTCTGGGCGGCCGCCTTTAGCCTCGCCTTCTTCTCGGTGTAGAGGGTGGAGAACGCGGTGGAAAGCGTGTGTGAAAGCTCATCGAGGTACATCTCGTATCTCATGAGGAACGTCCTCTTTTCCTTCAATGCGACCGTTTCTTTGGCAAGGAGGAGTCTGGCGCCCTCAAGCAGTCTTTTCATGAAACCGACGAGCCGCTGCTGCTCGCCGCGAAGCATCTCCACCAATTCTCGTTTGTCCCTGACGACCACATCGGCGGCCGCGGTCGGCGTCGGAGCCCTTACATCGGCGACAAAATCGGCGATGGTGAAATCGATCTCATGGCCGACACCGGATACTATAGGTATAGCGGAAGCGCAAATTGCCCTTGCCACGGCCTCTTCATTGAAACAAGCAAGGTCCTCAAACGATCCGCCTCCCCGCCCCATGATGATCACGTCCACATCCTTTTCCCTGTTGAAATACTCGATGCCTGCCACGATCTCTGCGCATGCTTGATCGCCCTGCACCCTGACCGGATATATGCTCACGTGCATATTCTCGAATTTTCCGCCTATGATCTTGAGCATGTCCCGGATCGCCGCCCCGGCGGGCGACGTAATGATCCCGATCCTCCGGGCGAGAAAGGGCAGCGGACGCTTGCGGGCGGCATCGAAGAGGCCCTCCCGAAACAGCTTTTCCTTGAGAAGCTCGAATTTAACCTGGAGCAGACCCCGTCCCTTTACGTCGATCTCGTCGGCGAGGAGACGGTATTCACCCCTTTTTTCGTACACGTCGATCCGCCCCTTGCAGATGACGGCCGTTCCGTCCGTGATGGGGCCATTCCGGTATTTCTCGTGATAATTGAACATGACCGCTTTGAGGCTGGATAGATCGTCTTTGAGGGTGAAATAGAGATGGCCTGAAGGATAGACCTTAAAGTTGGAGACCTCGCCTTCTACGATTACCTCCCTGAACTGCCGGTATATGCAATCGCGTATGCGCGAGGTAAGCTGTGATACCGTGAGTGCGAGGGTTGGCCATTCCCGCGGGTATTCCATCTACTTTTTGAAGTACTCCGAGACGATCTTCATCGCGCAGTAGTCGCCGCACATGCTGCATACATCATCGTGGAGGCTCCTCTCTTTCCTGAAGGTCTTTATTTTCTGCGGGTCTATGCTCATCCTGATCTGACCTTCCCAGTCGAGGGCCTTGCGGTACCGGGACATCTGCTCGTCTCGCAGCCAGGCGCTCTTGTTTCCCCGCGCTAAATCGGCCGCATGGGCGGCAATTCTCGCAACCACGACCCCTTCTCTCACGTCGTCGACCGTGGGCAGGCCGAGGTGCTCGGAGGGGGTCACGTAGCAGATGAAGTCGGCCCCGTAGTAGCCCGCCAGCGCCCCTCCTATGGCCGAGGTAATGTGATCGTATCCCGGCGCTATATCGGTGACAATGGGTCCCAGCACATAAAAGGGCGCGTCTTTGCACAGCTTCTTTTCGAGCACTATGTTTGCCTCTATCTGGTTCAGCGGCACATGGCCGGGCCCCTCTATCATCACCTGGACGCCGTTGCGTTGCGCCTCCTCACACAATTCGCCGAGGATGAGCAATTCCTGCACCTGCGTCCTGTCGGTCGCGTCCGCGATACTCCCCGGCCGGAGGCCGTCCCCGAGGCTGAGGGTCATATCGTATTTCTTCGCAATGGCGACGAGACGGTCGAATTGCTCATACAGGGGGTTCTCTTTGTTGTTCACGATCATCCATTCGGTGAGGAACGCACCGCCCCTGCTGACGATGTCCGCGATCCTTCCCTGTTTCTTCAGCCTCTCGATCACGCTTCTCGTCACCCCCGCGTGGACGGTAATAAAATCGACGCCGTCTTCTCCATGTTTCTCGATCACCTCGAAGAGTTCGTCGGGCTCCATAGCCGTGATGCTGCCCTTTTTCGCCACCGCCTGGACCGCCGCCTGGTAGATGGGCACAGTACCCACGGGCACGTGGGCATGGCTCATCACGATCTTACGTATCTCGTCGAGCGCACCCCCCGTGCTCAGGTCCATGACCGTGTCAGTCCCCGCCTCCTCGGCCACGCGAAGCTTCTCGATCTCTTCTTCTATATGCACTCTTTCGGAGGAAGTGCCTATATTGGCGTTCACCTTTACCGAGAGACCCGCCCCCACGCCCTTGGGGGTGAGATTCCGGTGCCTCTCGTTACTGAGGATAACGGCCTTGCCGGCCGCCACGAGGTCCCTCAGGACCTCACCCTCTATACCTTCCCGGCCGGCGACAGTTTTCATGGCGTCGGTGAGATTCCCCTTCCTGGCCTCGATCAGTTGATTATCCATGTCTTATCATCTCCATTTTTTGTAACAGCTCCTGTGGGTCCCTCGCGAAAAGCCTTATGATCGGCTCCTTTCCCACGTCTCCATGATCATAGATGATGTCGGGCGGACCTTCTGCCTGCCTCAGCGCTGCTTCCACGAGGAAGTCGAGGCTCCTGCCTTCCGTATCCTTCACTCCATCCGGCTCCTGCCTCCTATCCCGGAACACCACGGATAATCCCGATTTACGTGCCTTTGCCACAAAGGCCTCATCATATCTGATATCCACGGCCGCGCGTCGATAAGGATAATATTTCATATAGGTAAGGCATAAACGGGCCACATGGGATGACACCCCGAACTCAGCCGCCCCTTTGAGATAGATCCTTCCGTGCCTGCTCCCGATCCTGCCGGGAAAGGCAGCGACGTCTTCGGTCGTGCGGGCCTCCCTCAAGGCATAACCCATGTTTAACTGGACGGCCGGGATCAGCTCCACCATGTTCAACTCCTCCAGGCGCGCCGCTGCTTCGTGCATTGCCTGCAGAATATGCCATTTTTCCGCATCCCTGCTTATCGTGTGGCTGGGAAAAGCATAGTAGTACGCACCTTCTCCCGGCTGGTAACTCTCCGGAAGCAGCCCGTCGATCAGCCGCTCCGTCTCGAGAAAAGCCTCTCTTACCGGATAACCGGACGCCATAAACGCAAGAAGGCCGGACGAGAAGATACAGCCTGTCCCATGAACCACCCTTTCGATCCTTCGCCTTTTGTAGGTCGTGGTATGCGTTCCATCGAACAGGAGATCGACCGGATCGAAGCCGAGATGGCCCCCCTTAAGAAGCACATGCTTCGGCCCCTTCTGAGAAATGGTCCTGGCGGCAGCTTCCATTCCGTGAACGCTTTCGATCCTGGCCTTCACCAGGATTTCCGCCTCATCCAGATTGGGCGTTACGGATAATCCGAGCGGCAAAAGCCGCTCCACGAGCGCTTTCAGCCCTTTATCCGTGATCAATCTCACGTTGTTCTTTGCGGCAACGACCGGGTCGAGCACCACCGGGACCTCACTGCGTCCGGCAAGGAACCCGGCTACCCTCTCCACATGGGGTGCGTCCGGGAGGACCCCTATCTTGATCCCGGAAAGCAAAAACGCCTCTCCCGCCTTTTCAAGCATCTGTGAGAAGACTTCTATCGGGACCGGGACAACCCTGTCCGCGCCTGTCGGACCCTGGACGACAAAGCTTGTGGGGACGGAAAGGCCGTGCAGCCCCAGGGCGGAAAAGACCTCCAGGTCTTTTGTGATGCCCGCCCCGCCCGATAAATCATGTCCGGCGATAGTGAGCACATACTTCATCGACATCTCTTTGCGATGGGACCCTTTGCCGGCTCCGCCGTCATTCCTTGACGCATCATCTCCTGCCTGCTACGCGAATTCCTTATAATATAGCACTTATCACCCCTTGAATACAGTGGAATATGGGGCGATTCGGCCATCCGCCCTTTTGGCATGTCCGCCCTTGAGACGCCGCGCGCCTCGTTTACAGGCGGTCCGGTTACCCGCTGCCTCACGTAGCAATCTAACAGATATGAACCCGATGATAAGAGAAGCGAGGGAAAGGCGGTAGGGACATCCCATATTCCTCCTGTCCCAATGTCGGAAATCAAAATCGGCCGACGGTATCCTCCCTTGCCGTCCCTGAGGTTTCGCGACCGTTGCTCAATGTTGGAGTACGGGCGCTACGCGGTTATTCCGTATACGGAGGCTCGCCCTTGATCGACTGGATCAGCTTGAGAGCGTTCGAGACCTGCTCTTTGGTCCCCCTGATAACGAGCCACACTCCTCCCTCTGCACCGGCGACGCCTCCCGCGCTGGACTGAAAGGCAGTCGCTCCAGTCAGCATCTTAACGGCCTCCAGCTCCGTGACGATGTCGCCTGTGAGGAGCCACATCGAGGGAACCATGCCCAACGTTTCCATCGGCTCACGCATCTTCAGGGTCAGGTCCACTATATCCCCTGCAACCAGCTTCTCGAGGCCGACCGGGATGACGAGGTGGACCTTGCTCCCTATTATGCGGGGCATCGTGACCCCTGTCGTTCCCCCTGCCGCGTCCATGATATCGACCGCCGCCAGCTTGTTCTTGTAGTCCAGGGCATTCGCCCCCTTCATGACGACGTCGCCCGGTTTCAGCTTCTTGGCCGCTTCCGGAAGCGGGATATCGACTACCTTGCCTTTCTCCAGAATTACGTGGTTGACGGGTTTTCCTTTGGGCACTAATTGCGGCCCTTTCCCGGTAATTCTTCCGGTCACGAATGGCGGACCCTCTATGTTCTGCCCGGCGATCTCCTCCGCCACGTAGCGATTAGTTGTCCCCTTGATGATAATGACCATGCCGTTTGCGAGGGCATTTTTGACGATCGGCATCTGCGCCACGGCCTTGGCGATCAGCCTCTTTGATTCGGCCACGGTCAGAGTGACCCCGGCCTGGACCATCTTCGCCGGTTCCTCTGCCGCCAGCACCGCGGCGAAGACCCATTGACAGAGCAGAACCGCCATAAGCACCAAAAGCATTTTTCCTGCATTGCGATTGACCATGATTTCCCCTCCAGTTACTTTGAACCGCTTCGACGTAAACCCACTACTATTTTAATACCGCTAAAGTCGCCTTGCCGGTTCCTCTGCAAGCATATTGCGATTCTTCTTTTACCATGTGGCGCATTAAAGTCAAGCACAAAAATTCTTCGCTCGTCGGTAAGAAACATATTGCCGGACAAAGAAGGCACAAAGCAATGGGACGCGTACGTTTCTTCATCGATGGTTGGCCTGAATTGTCAGTGCATCTGGTGGTAAGAATCCTGATGCAGGGAATTCAGATCAAGGGGGCCGTGTTGCCATCCGTAATGTTGTACTTTCCTGGCATAGCACGAAACGAGAATTACACGAAGTACCAAAGAAAGCGCCCGTAGCTGCTATTTGGCCAGTGTTGCGGCTTCCGCAGCGCAATCGCGCTGAGGCCTGAGCCCTTTGGCGCGAACGGCCGCGAGCTCGGCCTTGGCCGCCTCCAAATCAGCGCGGAACGTGGCATCGGCGTGCAGTCGGGCGACAGTGCCTGCTCCCATGAAACGTCCCTCAACCACGTCGCTCTGCCAGTGGACGTTGCAGATCACACGGCTCTCCCCGAAAGCCCGGCCCCGTGCGAGAATCGCGTCGGTGCGCTCGGGGGCAATTTCAGCCAGGATGAGCGCCAAGGCCCAGCCTCTGGCGGCATGCCCGGAGGGATACGAGCCATTTTTCCTTAAAAAGCCTTCCTCATCCGGCGTGCATATGGGTTCGCTGTTTACCATGAACGGACGGGGACGACTGTAATAATCCTTGGCCGCAGAGGTGGAACGGCTGGCATCAGTAGATGCTCGAAGCATGAGCATGTAAAGACGCGGCGTCTCCTGTTCCGTGACGGGTGCGTTCACCGCACACGAGAACGTGCCGGCCGCCTGGCTCAGGTTGGCGTCCTCAATTGCCAGCATCCACCGCGGCGTACCGCGCAATGCGAGCCCCTTTCGGCTGGCCTCCTCGTCATTTGCGAAAGCGGCCGAGCCTGCGGCGGGAGGAGGGGAAATCAGGGCAAGGCTGTTGGGGAGCGCTGTGGGCGGGAGATAGCCGGCCAGGACGCCCGGACGAATCTCAGGCACGGCCGCAGGCTGATTTAGCCTGCCGGAACTCGCACAACCCATGGCGAGAGCAGCGTACGCAAGGACAGCCAGCAGTGCACACAGAGCATACCGGTTTTTCATGATGTATCGCATCTTTTTCCTCCCTTCTTTGCTCTTCCTTTCAACTGCATCGGGAGGCCGTAGTTCCGTTTGTTCCATTTCCACCCGTGGCTTCCTGTCCTCACGACCCCACGCGCCGTTAAAGCCGGCACTAGTTGACCGCCTCCCTCATCATACAAGAACTTGAAACTTCCTGCAAACGTTTCGGCCATTAGTGAATCTATCCGCATCGACGAATGCCACCTGAAATCTTCACAGTTTTGAGGGGGTACGGCTTGAGAAGTACAGGAAGACGGTCTCCGCCCCTCCCGGCCGCCCTATCCCCCCGCTCGACATTATTGTCGAAATATCTTATACTTTTTACGACCTTTTTGTCATGCGGCAAAGCACCCGGTGCCCGACAAGGCACAAAAGGGGGCACAACCTGCACATGTGTGGGTGTAGTGAGCAATGGCACCACTATTGCTAACAATGCTGGATGAGGAGGACCCCGCCCATGAAAAACATCGCGTGAGGCGCCTTGGTCGGCAGGCCCTTGTAGTTTCTAAGTCCTTGAGCGTCATGCTCCAAGACGTATAGCGGAAAAAGCCCTTGACGATTCGCTTCTTATCAGTTCTTTGCGCCCTCATTCTCTTTGCGCCCCCCCTCTATGCCCAGCAATCGTACCGTGAGTTCGAGAGGGGGCTCAATCTTTCCGACTACCAAAAGGCGCAGGTAGTCGACATCAAGAGGAAATATATGAACGAGTGGAGGGCCCTGAACGATGAGTCGGCACGGAAGCGGCTCGAGCTGAGGGAAATGGACCGAAACCGGCCGGACCAGAGGAACAGGGCGGAAAAGCTGAGAAGGGATCTGGACCAGATAGAAATGTCAAGGCAGCGACTGTTCCGCAGCTACCGTGGAGAGATATCGACGGTTTTTAACAATGAGCAGAGGGGACAGTTCAACAGGTTTACGGAGCAGGAGAACAGGAGAGCCGCGAGGTCCATGGACCCACAACCAAGGCACCGGTTTTATGGAAGATAAGAAACTCCTTTTCCCCTTGCTCCTTTTCGGTATTTTCTTCGTGCTTATCGGTATTACCGGCTTTTTTCAAATTGCCATCACAAAACGGAACATGGAGGGGTTGTTACTCGACCAGGCCGAGACGTTGTTCCAGAGTGTTGCGAGAGAGATAGAAATGAACATGGAATATCTCATCCTCATCGAGAAATCACCCTCTATCATTACCCCTAACTTCCTCAACGTCATGGCCTATGACGAGGCAATTGTCGACGATCTGTACAGCCGGTTCAGCAAGGCAACGGAGCTCGAGCAGGCCGGCTCATCCCTCAAAAACGTCTTTATCGCCGATAAAAACGGGAAGCAGTTGCTGCGAAAGGGCGCTATAAAAGTTGAAAAGGCAGAACTCAAGCTCCTTCTTAAGAAAGACAGGCAGACGGTCATAAGGATGCCCAGCGACAAGGATCTCAGCCTCTTCATGGGAATAAAACTGGCCGATAGGCTCCTGTTTTTCGATTTGAGCCCGGAGGAGCTTGAAAACCTCAGGAAGACCTATATCATGAAAACAATTATCGAGAACGAGGGGAAAAGGCTGAATATTGCAGACATCACGATTTACGACGGCTCGGGACGCATTTACCTGGACTCGGGCAAGAGGTCGAAGCATGTTTTCAGCATCCTGAAGCCCCTGGATTCCCGCTATTTCCCCAACTACTCCATGGAGATATTCGTATCCAACAGGCTCGCGAGCGACACCATCAGGAGGACCAGCGCGAATTTTATCATGCTGCTGTTTTTCCTCGTCCTCGGGGGGGCCGGGGGGATTTACCTGATATTCCGGCTTGAAAGAAAGCATGCGGTCAAGCTGAATGAGATGGAGAAGGACATGGTCATGAAAGAGAGGCTGGTCTCCCTCGGGAGACTGGCTTCCGGCATGGCCCACGAAATACGGAATCCCCTCAATGCAATCAGTATTTCCATACAGCGACTGAAAAGAGAATTCGTTCCCGAACACGAAAAAAAGGAAGAATACCATAAGTTCCTCGATATCGTGCGCGGAGAGCTGCAGCGTGTCAACCGGATCGTGGAGGAGTTTCTCCTTTCCACAAAGGCCGGTCAGAGCATGGAGCCACATAATCTCCGGGGGGTTATTGAGGAAGTTGTCACTATGCTCAGGGAAAAGGCGAGCCGCGCGGGCATCGTCATCCACAACGAGACCGGCGGGCAGGTTATCCTTGAATTCCAGAAAGAGCGGATGAAGCAGGTCCTCTATAATTTGATCATGAACGGTATTGAAGCCATGAGCAAGGGGGGAAGCATCCATATATCGACCTCGCTCGACAGCGTCCACGTCCGGGTCTTCATAAAGGACACGGGCCCGGGGATCAGGAAAGAGGATCTCTCGAAGGTTTTCGAGTACTACTACACGACAAAGGACAAGGGCATGGGCCTGGGCCTGCCTCTCTCCTACATGATCGTGAAAGACCATGGGGGAGACATACAGGTCCTGAGCGAGGAGGGGAAGGGTACTACCTTTGTGGTAACTCTACCGTCAAAAAAGGGGCCATAATATGGGGAAAATGGGTATTTTGATCGTGGAAGATGAAGAAACGCAGCGGGACCTGCTCGAGGGCTTGCTGAATAAGGAAGGCTATGCAGCCACGGGCGCAGGTAATGGAGCGCGCGCTCTCCAGCTCGTAAAAGACCATACCTTCGAAATAGTGCTCCTCGACTATAAGCTGCCCGATACGGACGGGCTGACCGTGCTCAAGAAGCTGAAGGAAATGAACCCGGAGATCCAGGTCATCATGATTACCGCCTTCGGCAGCATAGAGAACGCCGTAACGGCCCTCAAGGCAGGCGCCTTTGAATACCTGACCAAACCCATCGATCTCGACGACCTCCTTTTCAAAATAAAGAAAGTGGAGGAGCGCCTCCACCTCATCCATGAAAACCTCGTGCTGAAAGAAGCCCTGAAAGACAGGATGAAGTCTGAAAACATCGTCTACGCCAGCGAAAAGATGCACGAGATCGTGAGCCTCATCGTGAGGGTGGCAAAGACGGATTCGACGTGCATGGTGCAGGGCGAAAGCGGGGTCGGCAAAGAGATCGTGGCCAACCTCGTCCACGAATTGAGCGAGAGAAAACACCAGCCCCTCGTGAAGGTCAACTGCTCTGCCATTCCCGACACACTCCTCGAAAGTGAGCTTTTCGGCTATGAGCGGGGCGCGTTTACAGGGGCATACCAGAAGAAACTGGGGAAGTTCGAGCTAGCCAACAAGGGGACCATCTTCCTCGACGAGATCGGCGATGTGCCCCTCTCCTTGCAGCCCAAGCTACTCCGTGTGCTCCAGGAGAGAGAGATAGAAAGACTCGGCGGCCTTTATCCTATCAAAGTGGATGTCCGCATCGTCGCGGCAACCAATAAGAACCTCGATGAAGAGGTGAAGCAGGGCCGCTTCAGGGAAGACCTCTTCTACCGCCTCAACATAGTGCAGATAGAGATTCCGCCCTTAAGGGAGAGAAAAGAAGATATCCCTCTGTTTCTCGATTTCTTCCTGAAAAAATTTAACCAGAGACACAGGAAAAACGTGAAAGGATATGCAAGAGAGGCACGGGATGCGCTTATCAAGTATGACTATCCCGGGAATGTGAGGGAGCTCGAGAACGTGGTGGAGCGCGCCGTCGTCCTGGCAAGGGGAGAGTATATCACAAGGGAAGACCTCTCCGTGTTCAACACGGCCGAGCCGCTGTCCGCCGACGGCAGCATGAAGCAGGTGGTTGAATCGGTGGAGAAGAGGATGATCACCGAAGCCCTCGTCTCCGCCAACTGGGTGCAAACAAAAGCTGCGGAAGCGATCGGCGTCAGCGAAAGAATGTTAAGGTATAAGATGAAGAAACTGGGTATTGCGAGGGAGGAGTGACAGGGAGCATGACGGCCGCGTCGTGTGCGACACATCAGACATCACCAGAGGCCGGATTCGATGACGTGCGAACAGGATACGCCGTTACCGGCCCTCGTCCCGCTCTGCTTTCTTTCGGCTTTCAACGGAGAACACGGGTTCCTCCACGGATTCACTCCTGCAGAGGGGACATTTCCCCGGCTTTTTCAACCTGCCCCTCTTGCGGAAAACAAAGCCGCACTTGTTGCATCGCGCCGGCAACACCACGAGTTTGTACTCGCCCTTGTTCATGGTTTTGCGGATGTGCTCCAGATGTTCGCAGACGTCTCTTTCCGGGATCCTGAGCTCGTTCGATATCGTTCTTCCTGAAAGCGGCCCTTCTCTCAGGAGCGCGGCTATTCTTCGCCGAAGCGTCTCATACCTTTCCTCGGGTAGAACCGGTTCCTTTGTCGTCTTGAGCCTGGCCATCAACCTCCCGTCAGAATACCATAACACATTGTAAGCGCGGGCAGCCGGATATTCCGCCACAGGGCACACGCCACATGGCGTTCGGCGCATGGAGAGTGCTCCTTGCGATCAACCGGCATCGACCTTATATTAAGAAAAAGTTACTGATCGCGCGTCAGTCAGCGGAAGGAGGATGATATGGCAGAGGTCAAATGGATCAAGGATATGGAGGCCGCTCTCTCCCTTGCAAAATCGGAAGGAAAGCCACTACTGCTCGATTTCTTTAATCCAAACTGAATAGGCTGCAAACAGATGGGTGCGGTTACGTACCCGGATAGCCGCGTCGCAGAGTTCATCAATGACCGCATGATACCCGTTCAGATGTTATATGATGCCCAGCCTTACGCGTCGGACTACAACGTCAAATGGACGCCGACCATTATCACACTCGACCAAAACGGGAAGGAACACCATCGGATTGTGGGCTTCCTGCCGCCCGATGAGTTTATCCCCGGGCTACTGCTCGGAATGGCCAAGGTGAATTTTGATCGGGATAAGCTGGATGAAGCCATGGCCGATCTTGAAAAAATCGTCAATAACTATCCGAAAAGCGGGGCAACGCCTGAGGCTATATATCTCCGGGGTGTCACTCAGTATAAAACCACACACAGCCCGGAGCCCCTCAAAGAGGCATTCGAGCAACTGAGGCGCGAATACCCGGCAAGTGAGTGGGCGAAGAGGGCCACACCTTACAGCCTTCTCTAACCCTTTGCTTCATGCTCATGCGGGCTTGTCCCTCGCAACCCTCACCTCTTTAGGGGAGGCGAACCGGCTCTTTACATTGCTCCCTGGGGCTTGTATAACTAAGAAGAGCAGGAGTTGTCCCGGTGAACAAGCTCGAACTTGCCGTCATTGATGTGGAAACATCAGGAATCAGCGCCGTTTATGACCGGATCATAGAGGTGGCGGTCCTTCGCATAAGCAAAGGGGAGCTGACCGAGCAGTCTTCGACGCTCGTCAACCCGGAAAGGGCTATCCCCCGTTACATAGAACGCCTGACCGGCATCACGAACGAGGATCTCCGTGGCGCGCCGGTTTTCAGGGAGATCAAGGATGATCTCCTGAGGCTGCTTGAAGGCTCGATCCTTGTCGCACACAATGCACGCTTCGATTACGGATTCATCCGAAAGGAGTTTGAGCGCGAACATATCGCTTTCTCCGCAAAATGCCTCTGCACAGTGCGCCTCTCCAGGAGACTCTTTCCCGGTTATCGCAGGCACAACCTGGACAGCATTATCAGGCGGTTCGACCTCGATTGCGCGAATCGCCACCGCGCAATCGGCGACGCCCGGGTGTTGTGGGAATTCTTGCGGATTCTCAGGACAGGGACAGACGCAGGAAAGCTGAACGAGGCGGTCGCGATGCTCCTCGGGACGCCGGCCCTTCCCGCCCCACGGGTCCGGTTTTCACCCATCCTTTTAGAAGTTGACTAATTGCCGTCTTTCACTATAATAGAAGTAGCAGGATATCGGCCATTCCGGAAGGGAGATGCATATGCTGATAAGATGGTACGGACATGCGGCATTCAGGATCACCACGGCTCCAGGTGTGACCATCATTATCGACCCGTATGAGTCGGGCGGTTTTGGAGGCGCCATCTCGTATGCGCCCATCACGGATGCGGCCGACATCGTGCTCATCAGTCACGACCATGCCGATCACAATTGCACGGCCACGATCGAGGGCGCCGCACGCGTTGTGCGCAAGAAAGGTGTCTACGATATCCGGGGCGTCAGGATAAAGGCCATACCGACCTTTCACGACCCGTCTCAAGGGAGCGAAAGGGGCCGGAACCTGATATTCGTTATAGAGGCGGACGGATTGAAGGTGGTCCATCTCGGCGACCTCGGCCACCTGCTCGACCGGGATGTGATCGCGCAGATAGGAAAGACGGACGTGCTCATGCTTCCTGTGGGAGGGTTCTTCACCATCGACGCGGACGCAGCGACACAGGTCATGAACGGGATAAGACCTTCCATCGCTATCCCTATGCACTTCAAGACAGAAAAGGTCGAGTTCCCCATCGCGGGGGCAGATGAATTCACGAGAGGCAAGGAGCGGGTCAGGAGAATCGACGGCCACGAAATTGAGGTAGCGAAGGAAAGCCTGCCGGGAGAGCCGGAGATCATCGTGCTCAGGTACGCGAATTAACATGGCCGAGAGACTACGGAAACTATTCGACGAAACGGATATCCGGGAAGCCGTGAAAAGGATCGCACGGGCCATCTTGAGAGACTTCGGTGGAGAGGAGATTCTCTTTGTGCCGATTCTGAAGGGTTCCTTCATCTTCGCCTCCGACCTGGTGCGGGAGATAAAAAGCCCCGTTATCATAGACTTCATCAGGGCCGCTTCCTACGGTTGCGGCACTGCCACGTGCAGAGAGGTGGCCCTGACCAAGGACCTGGAAACGGATATTATGGGCAAGAACGTCATCATTGTTGAGGACGTGATCGACTCGGGGCTTACCCTCCGCTCAATCCGTGATATGCTCCTCGCGAGGAATCCCCGGTCCCTCAAGATCTGCGCGCTCGTGGACAAGAGGTCGCGGAGGGAGGTCGAGATCGAAGGTGATTACGTGGGTTTCACCATCGACGATGACTTTATCGTGGGATACGGCCTCGATTACGCAGAGCGGTATCGGAACCTCCCCGCGATTTTCGTGAGGGAAGGAGGGTGAGAGGGAGGAAGGCAATGAGAGGGAGGACGGCTCGTGACCGGTTGAGAAGGGCCACGGCAGGGAAAGGGCTCTCCTGTGCCACGGCAACGGTCATCTTATGCCTTTCCGTCACCGGGGGCTATGGGTTTAGCTCAGGCCAGCTCGATCAGATCAGGACGACCAACAGGTGCGAGGCGTGCGACCTCTCCGGCGCCGACCTTACCAAGGCCATCATGAATGACGCCCGGCTCACAGGCGCTAAAATGGCAGGGGCCACGATGACAGGCGTGGACCTGTCCTCCGCGAACCTCTCCGGCGCCGACCTCTCCGGCGCCGACCTGTCACAGGCCGACCTCGTGGGCGCCGATTTCTCGAAGGCGAACATGTCCGGTGTCAATTTGGCCGGGAGCAGGCTCTCCTGGGCCAAGCTCACGGATGCCGACCTCTCCCGCGCGAACCTTACAGGGGCGAACCTGGCGGGTACGGAGCTTGCGGGTGCAAAGCTGTCCGGCGCCACCTGGGCGGACGGAAAAGTATGCAAGGAAGGCTCTGTAGGAGCGTGCAAGACCGAGCCCGGCGAGCCCGCACAAAAGACGAAACCTGGCCGGGGCTCACGCGGATTCCTTCAAAGTCCGCTCGCCCCTCCTGCCGGAGAGTGAAATGGAGCTGCCTTTAGGCGAACTTCTTGTCAGAATGGGCCGTGTCAGCAGGGAACAAGTGACTGAGGCGCTTGAGGTTCAGAAAGAGCAAGGGGGAAAGCTTGGACAGATACTCATCAAAATGGGTCTCATGTCCGAAGAGGAAATCCTGAAGGCTCTTTCCGTGAAGCTTGCCATCCCCCTGGTCGATCTTGCCACGACCGAGATAAGCGAGAGCGTCATCAAGATGGTCCCTCTGACCATGGTGCGGCGCTTCAATATGATCCCTATAAGCAAGACGGGCAACCGCCTTTCCCTCGCCACAGCCGACCCCACCCGCCTTTCCGAAACAAAGGCGATCAAGCTGCTGACCGGATGCGAGATACAGCCGTTCCTTACGAGCCAGTCGCAGATTGAAGAGGCCATAGGCCGGTACTACGAGGCGCCCCATACCGTGGACATGAGGAAGTTCATGTCCGATTTCAACCTGGGGCTCGAACCGTCTTTGGAGGTCGTCCAGGAGGAAGAGCAAGACGATGTGGCGACGCTCGAAGCCGATTCAAGACAGCCGCCCGTGGTGAGGATAGTGAGTCACTGCTTCGTCGAAGCCATAAGGGCCGGCGCGAGCGATATCCATATTGAGCCGTATGAAGACCTATTGCGTGTGCGCTTTCGGATTGACGGCGTGCTTTTTGAAATCCTGAAAGTTCCTCCCAAGCTGAAGGACGGCGTCATATCGAGGGTGAAGGTCATAGCGAAGATGGATATTGCCGAAAAACGGGTCCCTCAGGACGGGAGGATAAAGCTCCAGGCAAAGGTGGACGGCCGCGTGCGGAACATTGACGTGCGCGTCTCCACCACGCCGACGCTCTTTGGCGAAAAGGTCGTGATGCGGCTCCTCGATAAGGAAGGTCTGATGCTCGACATGAGCCTTCTCGGCTTTGAGCAGGAAAGTCTGAAAAGATTTGAGGAGGCTATTTTCAGGCCTTGGGGCATGGTGCTGGTGACAGGGCCCACCGGCTCAGGGAAAACGAATACGCTCTACAGTGCGATCAGCCGCCTCAACACGCCGGTTTCCAACATCATGACGGTCGAAGATCCGGTTGAATTCAATATCTACGGGATCAACCAGGTGCAGGTCCATGAATCCATCGATCTCACCTTCGCCTCGGTCCTCCGCTCATTTCTGAGGCAGGATCCCAATATAATTCTCGTGGGGGAGATCCGCGATAACGAGACGGCGGCGATTGCCGTCAAAGCCTCACTCACCGGTCACCTCGTGCTGTCGACGCTCCACACGAATGACGCGCCCTCCGCCGTCAGCAGGCTTGTCGACATGAACATAGACCCGTACCTCGTTGCCACCTCGGTGATCCTGATCGCGGCCCAACGCCTCGTCAGAAGGATCTGCACTCACTGCAAAGAAGAGGTGGAGATCCCCCCCAAGGGGCTTCTGAACCTCGGCTTCACGCCGGAAGAGGCTGAAACCACGAAGATCTATGCGGGGAGGGGCTGCGGCAGATGCAATAACACGGGATACAGGGGCCGTATCGGGCTCTACGAGGTAATGCCTATTTCTCCCTCCATGAGAGACCTCATGTTCGCCAACGCCCCCATCGCGGACCTCAGAAAAAAAAGCATCGAGGACGGCATGATCACCCTGCGGCGGAGCGGGCTCGAAAAGATAAAGAACGGGATTACCACGATAGAAGAGGTATTCAGGGAGACGTTCTGAAGTGTGTTTTGCCATTTTTTACTGCATTTTACCCTCTTTGCGCGCATTTTTCACCGGGAAACAATGTCCCTAAAATGATGAGATACTCCCCTCCTCCGATAGATCTTCCTCTGCTGAAACATATTGCCGTTCGATTACCTGAGGGGGTAAACTGAGTCCTATGCGCTTAACCGATTCTCCAAGGCCCGTACCCCGTTGGAAATTTCTGTCGGCGTGCAAGGAGGGGGACGTCGATGTCGTGCGTAGATACGTAGAGACGGCCGATCACCGGGCTTACCTTCAGGATGACTCGGCCCTCAATAGCGCGGTGTGCTATAACCATCCCGATATTCTCCTGATCCTTCTCGAAGCGGGTACGGATCCGAATATCCATGGCGAGCATGTCCCGGCGCTTCATGTGGCTGCCGCCAACGATAACGTAGAAGCCGCGAAGATTTTGATAAGCCATGGAGCGAAAATTGACCTGCGAGATACCGTAAATAACGACACCGCCCTCATTTATGGAATCCGCGACGGCAAATCCAGAGTTGCCGAAGTGCTCCTCGACGCAGGCGCGGATCCCAATCTTACCGACCGGCGCGGTTTCTCGCCGGTACACATAGCGGTCGCCAGGAATGATGTCAAGCTCGTGCAGCGCCTGCTGGACCACGGCGCCGCGATTAACGTCCGGACCCACAGCGATGGCAGGACGCCTCTCATAATTGCCGCCGCGGCAGGGTTTGAAGAAATGGTTGAAATGCTGCTCTCCCGGGGAGCCGATCCATCCATTGTGGACAGCGAGGGAAGATCACCGCTCGAACGCGCCGTGGAGTGCTATCGATCCGGTGCAGCGGAAATCCTGAAAAAAGTGAGTTCGTCCCTAAAGCGTTCCTCTGTCACTACAAAAAAGTAGTATGAGCGGGTCTATCCCGGTCCTCAAAGATCATTGAGCACGCACACGTTTTAAGACAGCGGCCTATCAAGATAGCACTATAAAGGTGGGCAAAGTCGATGCCGCACCGCCTACTTCAGCAATTGTACATAAACTACCGATCCCTCCAAAAGGTGATCTTGTCCTTCAGGTATTGATGCCACTGCCGTGGCCTTGGCTATGGAGCTCAAGCGGCTGCGTTCTTTCAATGGATAAAAAATCGGCAACCCGTCATCAAGCTCAAGGGTGCCGAAGAAAAAATCAGTCCAGTCGGGCTCGCGCCCCTTCAGTTCAGAGGCAAGCCTGGCACTAATCCTGGGCAGGCCCCGGTTTGCATGACCGGAAAGGGCAAGGAGGCCGGGCAAGGCGATCTGGAGGAAGCCCATCAAGTTGGAAGACGGTCCGCCGGGCAGAATGAATACGGGTTTTTTATCCAGGATGCCGAAGCCGACTGCCTTGCCGGGCCCTATGCGAATCCGGTGAAACACCTCTTTCCATCCAAGCCCTTCAAGGACCCGCGCCACCATGTCGTGGTCTCCCATCCATGCCCCTCCGCTTGTTATCAAGGCATCCGTTTCGTCGGACAGTATCTTTAAGGCGCCGAGGATGGCATCATGATCATCCTTTATAATTGTCATGCGGGTCTTCATTTTATATTTGCCGCACCATCCTGCCAGGGTCATGATATTGCTTGCGTAGAGCTTGCCCTCCGCCAGGGGTTTGCCCGGTTCGACGATTTCATCGCCGGTTCCGATAATCCCCACAACGGGATTTCTGAAGACAGGAACCGTACTGTGTCCTGCCGCGGCAAGGAGACCCGCCATACCAGGCGATATTTGTTGGCCTGACCGGAGGATACATTTCCGGAATGCCACATCGCTGCCGCGCGGCAGAATATTCCTGCCGGGTTCGGCAAACGTCTCTATCACCACATGATCGTCTCCCTGTTTCACAAATTCTTCGGCCACCACGGCGTCAGCGCCGGTCGGGATACGGGCCCCTGTCCACACCCTCACCGTTGTCCCCGGCTTGATCTGAATATCCTTTTCGCCTCCTGCGGCCATAGAACCCAAAAGCCGCAGTCGGACAGGGTTTTCGGCAGTTGCATCGGCTACCTCACGGGATAACACCGCGTAGCCGTCTTTAAGGGAGGCATCCATGGAAGGGGAATCCACCAGGGCATAAAGCGTTGAAGCAGCGACGCGGTCGACACTGTCAACCAGGGCAACGTTCTCGGCAGGGAGCGGCTTTATGCTGCCCTCCAGGGTCAAACGCAGTGCCTCGTTCAGACCGAGAGACATGCTTTCCATGATGATCTCCTTTCAAAAGGGTATACAATAACCAGACCATCTCTGAGAGCCGGGGCGAATATCTGTCATATCTCATCATGATCAATTAATTGAATCGCGACTTTTTCTCCTGCCTTTACTTCTCTAGTATTCTCCGGGATTACTATCAGACAGTTCGCCTTGCTCATTGAACGAAGCACGGATGATTTCTGACTACCTGTTGTTGACACATAAAACTCATTATTTTTGATGGTGAAATAACCTCTCAGCAGATTAACACCGCCGGAGTGTTTGCTGATATCCTCTTCAAGAAATGCGCCGACTACCGGTTTATTCAGTTTTTTTGCCCCCATAAGCTTGAGCAGGGCGGGCCTTACAAATTGAATGAATGATGTAAGAGTTGGAACAGGATATCCCGGCAGGCCAAAAACCAGTTTGTTCTCTTTTTTCCCAAAAGTGCACGGCCTCCCTGGTTTGACATTGATCCATTCAAACAGTATTTCGATACCCAGATCAGAATAGATTTCCTTCACAAAATCGTACTTTCCCATCGATACGCCGCCGGTGGATAGTACTACATCCGACTCTAAAGCCTCCAGAAGTTTCTCCTTCGTATCTTTCATTGTGTCTCTCGCAATGCCCAGATAACGAGGAAGAGCGTTGTATTTTCTTACTTCCGAGAATAAGGTGTACGCGTTGACGTTTCTGATCTGACCAACCCGAAGTTTTTCGCCTGTTTCGGCTAATTCATCGCCTGTAGAGACGATCGAAACAGTCGGCCGTCTGTATACTTTTACCGCAGTGTAATTGAGCGACGCAAGAATGCCTACGTCAGCGGATCTCAGCCGATCACCTTTTTGCAGCACCTTGTCGCCTTTCTTGATATTCTCTCCCGCACACTTGCAATTTCCGTATTTGACCGATTCGCTGAATATCTTTACATAACCGGCCTTTTCTTCCGTTTCCTCAAACTGAATTACCGAATCAGCGCCTTCCGGTATTGAAGCACCGGTCATTATTCTTATTGCTGTTCCATTGGAGACTCTTTTACCGATAACGGAACCACCCGCCTGTATTTCTCCTATGATTCTAAGTCTTACGGGGTTATCTCTTGATGCCCCATGCGTGTCATCTGCGATTATGGCATAACCATCCATTGCGGAATCATCCACGGGAGGTATCATCATGTCCGATACAATATCCTCATATAAGATTCGATTGGATGCCTCCATGAGTGAAATGCTTTCACCGTTCAGAGGGCTGACGGAATCAAGGATGATCTTTTGCGCCTCGCTGACAGATACCGTCAAATTCCCCTTTTCATGATGAGCACGTTTGTGAGACCTGACACTACGTGCTTCGCGAAGTCTTGATGTCGCCCTTCGGTATCGTATCTTTTGAATCACTTCGTCAGCTCCTTCTTTGCCGTTGCAATCGGGGCGTATGCTTTCAGACAAACGTCTTCATACTTCACGCTTTTTCGGAGCCTTTCGATGACTACGTCGTCCATACGGCAGCCCCCGCCGGCCGACTATGAAGTCGATAACTCCCCTGACAATTCCACGATTGCCCGAATGACCGTTTCATCACATTCCATCCGTGTGGCCAGCACGGAGATTGTTGAAGCCTGAACCGGCTCGCCGCGGATGATGTCCGCCTTCTTGATGGCAATTTCGGCCGAGGGTTTCGGATTTTCGGCCGGGAGGTAGATCGCACAATCAGGGGTGATCTCCTCGAGTATGCGGTTGCTCTCGATTATCAGGAAACGCGCATCGCCGTGCTCCGCGGCGATAGTCGAAAAACCGGTCCCCATGTGGTAGAGATAACCGTCGCCGCCTGGTTTACGCGCATGATGGCCGATCTTTACTCGCACTGCCCCGGGCAGCAGTCTGCATAGTGCGCGTGAAAGATGCGTCTTCCCGACATTGGAACGTGCGCCTGATACGACAATGACTTTCATATTACTCAAAACAACCGGGTTCGCATCCGTATATTTTGGCGCCGGGCTTTAGCCCTTCTGTGCCAATCGGGCAACGGTATCAGCTATCTTCTGCAATCCATATTTGTTTACCATTGATTCCAATCCTGTCTCAATATCGCCCAGCTTCACTTCTTCTTCTACTTCTTCTTCCCTTTCTTCGTAAGTCAGGACATGATTGAGGCACACCTGGACACACATCGGTTTCTCTCCTGGCTGGTTGTCCTCACACATATCGCATTTGAGTGGGAGACCGGAATCGGGTTCTTTGAATAGGTCCCTGGACGGGCAGGCAGCCCTGCAGAAGTCGCACTCGTCGTATTCCTTTCCGTCGATGACATATTTGTCTCTGCCCATGCATTCAGCCGGAGCATACTCACCCGCGAATACCGGAAGCCATTTGTTTTGCAGCCGGTTAGTAATCACCTGAATACGAGACCTTGCCGGATTGTTGCTGCTGTATTTCGGGTTCGCGTGAAAGGATGAGCAGATTATCTCACATCCCCGGCAGCCATTGCACTTATCCGCATCGATCTTGATTGTCTTGATCTTCTTCTTAATCGTGGCCATTTTTTAATATCCCTCTCTTTTCCAGGTCTTCGGCAACATAACCCAGGTCTAATTCTTCCAGTCGTTCTCTCGTGGGAATACCGTCGTTATTCCATCCCTTGAATTTGTAGTACGTGGACAGGATTTGTTCTTCGATCTCGGGAAATCTCTTTTTCCAATGGTCTTGAGGCGGCTTCTCGTCAGCCCTCGTCATGCCCCTTCTGTTATTAAACGCCCTGTGCAGGTTCCGGCTCCTATTGACTATTTTCTTTAGTCCTGCTTCATCAAGATCCATCCCCGTCGCTGCCGAGATCAATTTCGGATAATTGTGTATGTGATAGGGAGGCTTCAGGCAAAATGACGACATGCCGGCGCAAATACAGCAGGCGTCGTCTATGTTGTGCAGCATCTCCATCCAATCCACAATTTCGGCGGCCATGAGAGGAGTCGGGTAGTATGGATTTGCGTTTTCTCCGCGCAGTTCCCAGTTCAGAAGGTATTCCTTAAAATGGTCATCGGGAAGCTGGGGCCAATCCTTTACGAAGTCTTCCCTCTGCTCTCTGGTGGGGAAAGGCGTCTGAGGCCATTGCCCTTCAATTTGAGTGATGCTTATCTTCTCATTGGTAGAATACATAAGGAAATAGAGGGGATCCATCATTCCCAGCTTGAGGGGGAGCTGCTCATGTTTCTTGATAGTATTATGATCAAACGCTTCCGCCCCCTTGCCGATTTTTCGGGCCGCATAGTAAACGCCGTCAGCCAGCACATCTCCTATTCCTTCCCGCCGCGCAACCCTGTCGAGCAGCCAGAAGAACCTTCCCTCTTTATCGGACGGACATGCTTCGTAAGCGGAAGTCCCTGCAAAGTCTTCGTCGGTCAAAATGCCGGCTTCATAGAGCTCAACGGCGAAGGCCAAAATTTGCGGGGTTGAGAATGAGTCCACTCCGTACTCCGTGGCACGTTGAAGGATTCTAAAGTTAAAACCGAGGTCGTCCACATAGGCCGCCATGCAATAGGTAAGTTTCCCGAAGCATTTCATCATGTAATAGGGGCCATTCTGGTAGGAAACTAACCCCCCGCAATGCTGCGGACAGTTAAAGCAGCTTATGAGCCGTTTCACCGTGCCAAGTTGGGTCGTAATCCAGTTCTCTTCATTTTCCTTGCTCCAGAAGTCTTTTCTCCGAACACGGGCATTCCCCCAGGCGAAATTTTCCGTGTGCCACTTCTCATCGGTGTGTACCATCTCCTGGGGTGACCCAATCCCGGATAGGATGGTCATTACGTCCTTGATGGGATTTGCGTTTCGGAAATTGATATATTCCGTGACGCCCTTCATATGCTCCATGAATTCAGCACCTCTTGCAAGATTGACGTCCTTGGTTCCGCGCACCGCTATCGCCTTTATCTTCTTGTCTCCCATCACGGCGCCGCCTCCGAGCCGGCTGGCGCTCGACCTGGACTGCTCGATGGAAGCCGTAAAGACCTTGTTTTCACCGGCTAATCCGATAGCGGCTACCTGGGCTCTCGGCTCTTTCAACTCCTTCCGAATAAGGTCTTGAGTTTCAAGAGCGCCTTTACCCTGCAAATGAGAGGCATCACGTAGTTCTACTTTGTCATTGTGTATCCATAGGTAGACCCACTTGGGGGACTTGTTGCGAAAGATCACTTTGTCATAACCGGCATATTTCAACTCCGCCGACCAAAATCCCCCCATCATCGGATATGCCAATAACCCCGACTGAGGAGAAACGAAGGTCACAACAGTACGATTGGCGCTGAAAGCAGGCGTGCCGTTGAAAAGACCCGTGCTGAATATCAGGAGGTTCTCGGGATCGAACGGTTTGACTTCAGGGGGTACCCTATCCCAGTGTATCTTGACACTGGTACCCAGCCCCCCAAGATGGGTTTCCATCATCTTGGGGTCAGTTTCTACCCGTTCAATGTTTCCTCTCGCTAAATCAATTTCCAGATTATAACCGGTTTCCGCGTATCTCATGCCTCACTCCTCCGGGTAATCATCGCAGCCGCCGTGCCCAACTGCTTTGATGGTTTGTGAATTATATCTCAAGCATGTCTGTGAGCTATAATATCAAACGCATACTTTTCTGTCAAGACCCCTACTTACTACTAATTACCAATTCATACTATAACGTACTAAAATGTACTCTGTTGCGATTACGGGGGAAAGCAGGGCGGCTGGCATGTCCGGATTTCTCACACCATAGTGAAGCATGTCACATTGCGACCTTGCTCAAGGGATTCGCGTCGAATGCCGTTTCAGTTTTCAATAAATGGTTGTTGATATCGTTCGACTTTTCAGACAAAAAGATAATGGGTCTATCGGGTCCGTGACGATCTTTCTCTTTGACACACCGGTCGTGGTCCAGCGTCCGTCTGCCGAGAAACGCACACTGGGTATCTCCAGGATCGCCCCGGCAATGCCTTTCCGTATCGCATCAACCTCGTTGAGCATGTGGAGGACTTCGAGGTCCGTTGGGCTGCCGCCTTCCGCCCTGTGTACGTCGATGTGCAGCCGGAACCTTCCGTCCCTCCCTTTTGAGACCGTGACCCGGTAGTCGAGCAGACCGGTCAGCCGGAAGAGCGCCTCATCCATGTCGGAGAGAGTCAGCGTACACTCAGGACCCAGGCGAACAGCGCCATCCCACCTGCCTCTGACACGCTCCATCCGCCGCAAGGAGCTGCCGCAGGGGCAGGGCTGAGGGATGATCCGGGCAATGTCCCCGGTCCTGTACCGTACGAGAGGCATGCCTCGTCTCGTAAGGGTAGTAAAAACCACCTCGCCCAGGGCGCCATCGGAACACGCCTCTCCCGTCTGCCGATCGACCACCTCGAAGTAGAGATCGGCCTCCCTGAGGTGGTACCCATCCAGGGCCTCGCACTCGACCCCGCCGCCGAGGCCCATCTCGGTCATGCCGTAATGATTAAATACCCGGCAGCCCCAGACCTCCTCCAGGGCCTCTGCGATCGCCCGCGGGACGTAGTCCGTGCTCAACAGGACGCTCTCTATGCTGCCTTTCCCGATTGCGGCCCCCGCACGTGTTCGGGCCACGGCGAGAACCTGCGTGGGAATACCGACGAGACAATGGGCCCGATAAGAGGCGACTGCACGAGCGGCGTGGAGGGGATCCGTCACAGGGCCGTACGCAAGGGCATGGACATCCATCCTTCGAAGGCCCCGAACGAGGAGGTCCCCCACGCTGTCCGGTCTCTCAGCAGGAAGGAGAACCGCTACTCTCTGCCCCGGTCGTACAAGGCTCGACATGCCGTGATGGAAGAAGTCGACGGTCAGCTCCAGGTCCCCTTCCGTGAAAAAGAGTCGTTTTGCCTCCCCTGTGCTCCCCGACGTGCGGAGAGTGACGATTCGGGCTACATCGTCCTGACGAACCGCCAAAAAACCGGAGGGGTCGTCGGCAAGGTCCGACGGGGTGGTAAAGGGAATTCGGGCGATACCGGAAAGAGCGGACAAGGGCGCATCGGGGAGGGAGGCCAGATGGCGACGGTAGAAAGGGGCGTTGCAACGGGCGTAGTCGATGATCTCGTTCACCCTCCGGAGCTGGTAGGCCTTGAGCGCTTCCACAAAGAACCTACCCGCCAGTCCGGGGCCGATACGGGCCTTTCTTGCGATCCATGCCTCCAGGGGAGTCATGGCGATCATTACAGCTCCGATCCGTTCCGCCAGCGGTAGAGGCGCCTTCCTTCCCTGCCCGTAAGGTTGTAGGCACAGAACGGGATAAGCCTGCCGTCGGCCGATACAACTGATATGCAGCAGCCCCTGAGCCGCTCCAGGTCGAGGTTGTCCGCATCCTGGAAGGCCATGGCGGATATGGTGAAGCTCCGGGTGGCGACCTCCTGGAGAAAGAGGTCCAGGTCAAGAAGGCCTTCGACCCTGGTCACGTTCGGGCTGCCCCCGCTGCAACAGGGGGTCTCCGCAGGGAGCGGGGAGCGGCAGAAGTGTGGCGCTGCGGACGGCAGTGTCCAACGGCGCGACACGGTCTCTACGGTCTTCCTGACTCCTCCCGTGCCGATGTCCGCCGAACAGCAGCTATCTCTCATCCCTGCCCCTATCGGCCTTAAGTCCCCTTCGGCCGAGTGCATGTAGGTGGCGTGGAAGGAACAATGGGCGTGCTCACAGCCGGGAGGGGAAAAGTCGGTCACCTTGACAAGACCCCCCGTCTGTTCCTCGAGGCACCTCATCAGCTCAGGGAGGGTAAAGCGGCCTTCGTCGCCACTCTTCTCCGGGAAGCGGCCGAAATAGCTGACCGGCTGGAAATGGATGCCCCGCACGAAGGGGGCCAGTTGCAGGGCTTGCCGTACTATGGCCCCAATGGAGTCGGTGTTCACCCCTCTCACGAGGGTAGGGACGAGGACGACGCCGAGACCTGTCTGGCCGCAATTCTTTACGGCCTGGAGTTTCCGGTCCAGGAGCGCTCTTCCCCTCAAGGAGCGGTAAATCTCATCATCGACCCCGTCGAACTGAAGGAAGACCGATGAGAGACCTGCGGCCCGGAGCCGTCTCCCGTAGCCAATGTCTGCGGCAAGGCGGAGACCGTTCGTATTGACCTGGATGAAGGAATAACCGACCCGTCTCGCGCATTCGACGATCTCCGGAAGGTCGTCCCGCAGGGTGGGCTCACCCCCCGACAACTGGAGATTGCTCGGACCTGCCGCGGCCATGGCCCGTTGTAGCAGCCACGAGATGTGTGTAAGCGGTGGGTCCTCTGCCTCCCCACGGCCGGAATCGGCAAAACAGACGGCGCATTGCAGGTTGCACCGGTCGGTCACCTCGAGCAAAACCGAGCAGGGAAGCTGTTCGTGGGCGTCACAGAGGCCGCAGTCAAAAGGACAGCCCGCATCGGTAGTCCCATAGCAGAGGTCGGGATGGACAGGCTCCTTCGGTCTCCGCCATTCCGCCATGGACGGCAGGCCGCGCCATATGACGGTCCTGAAGGAACCGTGGTCCCCGCACTCCTTGACCAGAAAGACCTCGTCGCCCTGGAAGACCCGTGTCGCTTTGATCCTCTTCAGGCACACAGGGCATAGGCTTTCAGTTTCATCCGGGTAGGTCTTTTCCAAAGGTTCATCCTTTTCATGAGGGGGTGTCCCGGTAATTGACGTCACCCATTCTTGCCGACAGCAGGATCGAACCCGTGGCTCACGAGGATATCCATGCACTTCTCATAGGTATCGGCCACAATCCGGCCGCACATGCTGCGGTCGGGGAACCTTTCCAGGATCTCGTTGCATCGCGTCCCGCCGTACTCGTCGTCGGCCGTCCCCCTGAACCAACCCGTCAGCTCGCCCACCATCGTCATGTACCGGTCATCGGACGCCTCTTCGTCGCCCCCCCTTCCCGCATAAAGCGAGATAAGGCAGGCCCCCCCTGACAGGGCTCCGCAGACCTCGCCACTCCCGTTGATGCCGAAGCAGAGGCCGCCTACCGACCTCACCAGATCGGCATTGGTCTTGCCCTGGGCCTCCAGCGCGAGGATCAAGATGATCTGGGCGCAGCAGAACCCCTTGGCCTTCAGTCTCATCAACTGCAAGATCATGTCGTCCATGCGTTACCGTCCCCGTTGTTTCCGACTGGCTGAAAAGCGGCCCCCGGTTTTCAGGGCAACCAGGAGGAAGTAGCTGATTCCCGGGCGGTCCGTTTTCTTTCGTTCCTGTCCCTGTCTGCACGCCCATGGATACGGGAGGCTAACGCCCGCAAGGATCATACGGGCCACGAATTCCTTAAGAAGCCTTTCGTGTTCTTCCCAGAGGAGGAGCGAAAAGCCGAGCCTTGTCAAAAAGCCGAGGAGGTCCGCCTTCGTGAAAAGTCCTTTTGCAAGGAGGCGCTGCGATTTCTCCTCCAACCGTTCCTGCCCGGGACCGCCTTGACCGAAAACGTCGCTTACTATCAGAAATCCCCCTTCCTTCAAGACCCGTGCGAATTCGCGGAGTGGCGTTATCCTGTCACCGAGAATGGAAAGGACGCACTCACAAAAGAGGGCATCGAAGGAGCCTTTCTTGAAGGGGAGTGCTTCCGCGCGGCCTCGGACGAGCCGCCCCGACCCAAGCCGGGGGACAGCTTCCCCGAGAAGCGGCTCCGAATAGTCGAGTCCCACCGACCGGTAGACGCCGGTCCGTTCCAGGTGCTCCAGGGTTTCCCCTCCACCGCAGCCGATATCGCCGACACGGGAGCCTCGGGGGAGGCCGCAGGCTTCGAGCGCCCTTTCGGTGAGGACAGGGCCTCCAGGCCTTATGCACGGCCCCGCGATGCGACGGATCTCCGGCCAGTTGAAAGAAGAATCGATCGTCATGCCACCGGCTCGCCAGGGAGGCTATTTGTCTTCAAGGGCCTGCTCTGCCTCGGCCATCTTTCCTGTCGCCAGCTCTTCCGCTATCAGTATCATACCGCACCGGGGGCATGCAGGGAGATGGAGGGCGAAGATGGTCCTCAAATACTGAAGCCTGACCTTTTGAATCTCCAGGGGGACCCTGCATCGATTGCAGATCCACCCACTATCACTGCCGGACTTCGCTCTTTCCGTCATAACCTCTCTTCATCTCCATCCTGTGGGAATAGGCGCTATGGACATGATACTCTTCTCCGACCCCGCTGTATTCCACCCAGTAGGTGACCCTTTCCGGCCTCAAAGAGGCGAGAGACCGGCCGAGGGAAGGGTTGATGAACTTCTCCCCGGTGGTCTCCGCATGGTGGATCACTTTTTGCACGTCCTCCCTCAGGATCCGTCGATGCTCCATGAGGCGCTCGATTTCCTCGGGTATATGCACGCGTACCTGCTCATATGCATTCATCTGTTCCTCGGCCCTGTCACAACTATCTCCCCGCAGTCTTTTGTTGAGATGATACCTGTTTGTTTTTGTGACAATTAGAAATTATTACACCGTTTTACGCGGAAGTTGTCAATAGGCGGCCCTGCTACCCGTTTCCTGAAGAGATTGTGGGCTAGGGCGCGTACAGGATCTTTCCGGAGTCCGTGAAGTCGTAACTGCCAAGCCTCGCCACCCTTGCCCGGAAGCTGTCAGACCTGAGCACCTCCATCAGGGTCTGCACACCCCCCTGAAAGAAGGTATGCTGGTCGAGGACCATGTCGAACCTTTCACGCGTGATGGGGATAAAGAAGAGGCCGAGAAGCCGGGAGACGGCAACGGTGGCAATGCCGACGTCCGTCTCGTTCGAAAGGACCGAAAGGCCGACTTCGATATGGGTATTGACCTCGTTATCGTATCCATGGATCCCGGCAGGGTCGATACCGAGCCGGACCAGGTGGTGATCGGTAAGTATCCGCGTGCCGGACCCTTTCTGCCGGTTTATGAAGCGGACATCCTTGCGTGCGAGGTCCTCGAAGCCCCTGATATTCAGCGGATTGTGGCCGGCAATGAGAAAGCCCAGGTCCCGGTAAAAGAGATTCACGACCACCGGCTTAACGTCGGGCACGTATATGGGCAGGAAAGGGATGTTATATTCGCCCGACTCAGGATCGTAGAGGTGCGACCACGCGATGTCCGTGTAACCCATGTTGAGGGCCTTGAGGCCGTCAGTGCTCCCCGTGCTGGCAGAAAAGAGGTAGAAGTCGGAGTGCGTCCTTCGCACGTGGGTCTGGAGCATGTCGAGGATCGGGTCGTTGCTCCCCGAAGCGAGAAGGCCGCCTTCGACCCTCTTTGTCTTCTGTCTCGCCTGTTCCAGCCCCGATCTGGCGCTCGATTCGATCCATTCATCTATGAGCTTCCGGGGAAAGATCCATTTGCCGGTTACCCTCGTGCCGGGCATCCTTTTCTGGCGAATGAGGGCGTATACCTGCTTCTCATGAATACCCAGATAATGCGCCACTTCCTTTGTGTTCATTATTTCTTCGGACAATGCGCGATCCTCCTCTATTGATGATAAGCGAAAGTGACCTCTTATGTCAAAAGCAAAGGAGTCGTACGACGGGAGATGAGATCGAAACGGGTGTTTCGTTCGGCTCAAACTGTCAGGGCAAGGCTTGCAAGTGCGAGAAATATCGACCGTGAAGAGAAATAATTGATGAAACAGTTTTCAAGAGAAAGCCGACGCCGCGTCTCGAGATAGAACCGCCTGCGGCATGCCCGGTATCGTTGCAATGATGGACGCGAGCGATGATACTTACTCATGAGATGCCTGAATCGAAGGAGATCCTATGGGTAGATCGGAACAGATGGGGAAAATTCGCGAGCGGTTGATCAAAAAACGTGATGAAGTCTTCGAGGCCCATAGGCTCAGTGATGAAGCACGGCTTACCTTGTCGGAGCACGATATCGAACCTGAAGAAACAGCGCAGAAGGCTGCTATCGCCGATGTTCTGGCAATACTTGACGAAACGGAGCAGAAAGAGATCCAGGCCGTAAACAGGGCGCTGGCGAGGATGGAACTAGGGGAATACGGCTCCTGTGAGGTCTGTGGGAAAGAAATAGAGGTGGAGCGCCTCGAGGCCATTCCCTGGACATCCGTCTGCAGCAGACATGCGAGAACGGCATGAGAGAGGGCGGCGCGTTACCACTGAATCCGCATACTCTCCGGTATGATCGGCAGGACGACCCCTCCTGACGGGAGGATATTGACCGTCGCCTTGGGGAACACCTTTGCGACCCTGTCGATGGCGTCCTGCACGGAAGTGGTGTAGTCGAAGCCCAGCCGGGCAGCCTGTGCCTTGTCGGCGTCTTCTGAAGCAAGGACCATCCTGGCGCGGCTTGCGAAGAGCATTGTCATATTGAGGGCGGAATTGAAGTCCATTGCCAGGCCGGGGATGAGCGGTTTATGGTCGCGGGTGTTATCCACGATGAGCTGCTTCACGTCGCCCCCCGCTTTTGCAAAGGCGGTGTCAAAGGCCCCGAGAAGCGGCTCCGCGAACCCGCCGCCCTTGATATAGCTCGCATAGAGTATCACCGCGCCGCCTTTCTTTGTCACCACATTCGAGACACAGAGGGGCTTCAGGACTTGAGGACCCTCGCTGTAAGGAAAGGCCGAGATCAACGTCACGTCCGCGGGCTGATCGAAACGCACGCCCAGCTCTTTCTTGCACACCTCGACGCCTGCCCGGTGGGCCTCTTCAAAGTGGCCGGCCACGATGGCTTTCACGTCGTCATCGGAGTCATACACCGCGTTGACGATGAAATCGAGTTTCGCCAGCCTGCCCGCCTCGAGGATCTCATTGAGAAAGAGGTTGCTTTCTCTGTTTCCCACGAATGTACCTTTGTCGATCATCAGTTCAACGTGATGGTCCCGGACGCATTCATAGCTCGCGATACCGGGGAGCACCGCCTTCGCGCCGCCTCCGAACCCGGCGAAAGGGTGGGGAAGAATGGACCCGACGGCGATGCGCAAGTCCGCCCCGGCCGCCAGTGGATGAATTTTCAGGTCTCCCCCGTGTTTCAGGGTTCCCACGGAGACCAGGTCCTCAGCATGGCAATCATGGATGACAAACCTGACTTCCTTGCAGAGCGCTTCTCCATAGAGCTGTCCTATTTCAGCCTCAGGCACCGGTCTGTGAGTCCCGGTTCCGATCAGGACGGTGATCTGGCTGTGTTGTACGCCGGATTCACGGAGGTGCTCCACGAGAGGGATCAAAATCGCCTTTTTTGGCGTGGGCCGCGCGCCGTCGTCCACGATGATGACGATCTTCTTTTTATCCTTGACGAGCCGGCTGAGGGGAGGCGTGCCTAGGGGATTGGCGATCGAGTCGCGTAACAGCTCGGAAATGGATTTATTCGTTTTTTCAGGCTTTAGCACCACATGTTTTATAACTTCCCAGGACTCAGGAAGGTGAAAATAAGTCTTACCATTGTGGCCGTTCAAAAAATATTTCTCCATGGATTACCCCTTTTCAGGTTGAGTCGTCAATTTCCGGACCTTCTGCCCTGTGTTCGCTTCACCCCACGGGCAGATTCTTCATCGGCCGGCCTTCCCGATCAGCGCACCTGGTAACCGGCGCTGCCATGCCCGCCAACGTGCGCTGAAACACGCGGACGACGAGCGCCGCATTATCCACATGTACAATGCTACGCTGTCCCTGTCAAGAGTTTTTTCAAAGAAGGCGGACGTACCCCAGGGGAGCAGGAGCAGATTCTTCAGTAGAGGAATGATTATACTACTATGGGAGAGAAGCGACAGGATAAGGCGGAAGGGGAGCTGCCTCCAGATGCGGCCGCCCTGCCTTTGGCCGCAATTTGCTTGACAATCACGGGCTAAACCCTGTATATTGTTACCTCTAAATGGGAAACAATCAATGATTATCAAACTTTACGATATACAGGAAGGCATATCGGTCAGGGGGGCACTGGACGCCTCCACGTTCAAGAGGCCGGAGGACAGCGACATTTCCTTCGTGTCGCCGGTCGACTACGAGCTGAAAATAGAAAAGGCGGGAGATAGCATATGGATCCGTGGACCCGTGCGTGCGAGACTCTCCCTGACCTGCGCCCGCTGTCTTGAGGAGTTTACCTTCTCCGTCGCGTCAAGACTGGACATGCAACTGCTGCCCAGGCGGAAGGCGCCAGGAGACCCTGAAGTCGAGTTGAAGACCGAAGAGATGGATATCTACTATTTCGAAGGTGAAGAAATAGATACTGATCCCTATGTTTTTGAAGAGATAATGCTCAATATACCTGTAAAGGCCCTCTGCGCGGAATCATGTAAAGGGATATGCCCGAGTTGCGGCAAGAACCTGAATATCGAGGAGTGTCGCTGCGAAAGGACCGGCCCAACGATTCTGACAGAGAAGTTGAACGCATTTCTTAAAGACCGGTAAGGAGAAAACAATGCCTGTTCCAAAAAGGAAAACATCCAGGTCGAAGAGAGACAGGAGGAGGACGCACTATAAGCTTTCCTCCCCCGGCGTCATCCTCTGCCCGAACTGCAAAGAGCCCGCCATGCCCCACCGGGTTTGCGCGAAGTGCGGAACCTACAAGGGGAAGAAGTACCTGACGGTAGAAGAACTCTAGCACGCATGGTGAGAATAGCAGTCGATGCTATGGGCGGGGACTACGCGCCTCTCGCGATCGTGAGGGGCGCAGAAGCGGCCAGCGCGGAGAAGGTCGGGGAAGTGGTCCTCGTCGGCGATGAGAATGTGATCGCCCCATTGCTCAAAGTCCGGTCGGGCATCGAAATCGTCCACGCCCCCGTGGCTGTCGAAATGAAGGAATCACCATCCGCTGCGCTGCGGAAGAAGAAGGACTCTTCGGTAAACAAGGCTTTCGGTCTGCTGAAATCGGGGAGCGTACAGGCGGTAGTTTCGGCGGGCAATTCGGGGGCCGTTATGGCGTTCGCCATCTTCACCCTGGGCCGGATCCCCGGTGTAGAGAGACCGGCCATCCTGACTATACATCCGAACGTCCTGGGCACCAGGTCGATTCTCCTCGACGCGGGAGGCACGGTCGACTGCCGCCCGTCACACCTCGTCCAGTTTGCGGTCATGGGCAATGTGTTCGCAAAATATGCGCTCGGCGTGGAAACGCCCAAGGTCGGCATCTTGAGCAACGGGGAGGAGGAGACAAAAGGAAACGAGCTGACGCGGGAGACGCACGTGCTCTTGAAGGACGCCGATCTCAACTACATGGGTTACATAGAAGGAACGGATCTGTACAACGGGATGGCAGACGTGGTGATAACCGACGGCTTTGTCGGGAATGTGGCCCTCAAGGTGAGCGAGGGCATGGCGGAAGCGATAATAGGCGTCCTGAAAGAGAAGGTCGCCGGGAGCATAAGGGCGAGAATGGGGTATCTGCTTCTTTCGGGGGTTTTCAAGGCCCTCTCCCGGATGGTAGACTATTCCGAATATGGAGGGGCCCCTTTGGTCGGGGTGGACGGGGTCTGCATCATCTGCCACGGGAAGTCGAATGAGCGGGCAATCAAAAATGCGATCGTACAGGCGAAGGGTTTTGTCGGAAAGAACATCAGCGGGCGCATAAAGGACGCGATGCAGAAGTATGTGTCTCTTGCAAAGGGGGGGAAGGAGCACTAGTATGGACTATTTTTTGACGGAGGATCAAAAAGAGATCAAGAAACTTGCGCACAGAATCGCAGAGGAAAGGGTAGTGCCCGTGAGGGCCGCGTTGGACGAAACAGAGACATTCCCCTGGGAGATCATGCGGGCATGTGCGGAGGCAGGTCTTTTCGGCGTGAGCATACCGGAAGCATACGGCGGCCTGGGAGGCGGCTCGTTTGAGAACTGCATCGCCGTCGAGGAATTGAGCAGGGCTTGCCTGGGCGTGTCGGTAAGTTATGCGGCAAGCCTTCTCGGCTCCCATCCGATTCTCCTCGGCGGAAGCGAGGAACAAAAAGCGCGGTATCTGCCTGACGTGGCGAGCGGGAGACGGCTCGCGGCCTTTGGTCTTACGGAGGCGAACGCAGGCAGCGATGCGGCGGGCATCAGGACGACAGCGCGCCGGGTAGGGGACGACTACGTCCTGAACGGCACCAAGCAGTGGATTACCAACGGCGGAGAGGCGGAAATCTACTCGGTCATCGCCATGACAGACCGCTCCAGGGGGGGCAGGGGAGCAACCGCGTTCATCCTCGAAAAGGGGATGGAAGGTTTTTCGTTCGGGAAGAAGGAGAAGAAGCTGGGCATCAGGGCTTCGGCCACGAGAGAGCTCGTGTTTCAGGATTGCAAAGTCCCGAAGGAAAATGTTATAGGTAGGGAAGGCATGGGGTTCATACTCGCCATGAGGACCTTCGACCGGACCCGTCCGGGCATCGGGGCTCAGGCGGTTGGGGTCGCCCAGGGAGCCTTCGAAGCCGCACTCGCGTATGCGAAGGAAAGGGAGCAGTTCGAACGAAAGATCATATCCTTCCAGGCGGTGCAGCATATGCTGGCGGATATGGCCACGCAGATAGAAGCGGCGCGGGCCCTCGTCTACACGGTTGCCCGCTATATCGACAGCAGCCCGAAGGACTTCTCGAAGGTGTCGGCCATGAGTAAGGTCTTCCCGAGCGACACGGCAATGAAGGTGACGGTCGATGCATTGCAGATATTCGGAGGCTACGGCTACATGCGGGATTATCCCGTTGAAAAGATGATGAGGGACGCGAAGATCCTCCAGATATACGAGGGCACCAACCAGATCCAAAGAAACGTCATCGGCCTTGAATTGATAAAGGAAGCGGCTTCGAAGAAGAGATGACCATGACAAAAATAGGGGTGGTTTTCCCGGGACAGGGGTCGCAGTATGTCGGAATGGGGAAAGAGCTCTACGACCGTTTCGGGTACGTGAGGGAGTTGTTCCAATCAGCCGATAACGCCCTCGATTTCAGTCTCTCGGAATTGTGCTTCAACGGACCCGCTGAGGCGCTGGGCAAAACCTTCAACACGCAGCCGGCGGTACTTCTCGTCAGCTACGCAATATGGGCTGTGCTGCGCAGGGAAATGAAGGTGACGCCTCACCTGCTTGCCGGTCACAGCCTTGGCGAATATACGGCCCTCCTTGCGGCTGGAGTTTTCTCTTTCAAAGATGCGGTAAGGTTGACCCGGAAAAGGGGTCTCCTGATGGAAGAGGCCTGCCCGGCCGGTCTTGGCGGCATGGTTGCACTTATCGGTCCTGTGCCGGGGAAAGTGGAAGAGGCCTGCCGGAGTATTTCGAAGGACAATTATGTGGCGTCTCCCGCCAACCTCAACTCGCCGGACCAGCTCGTCCTCTCCGGTACTATGGACGCCCTCAGGGAGGTGGTTGAGCGGCTGAAAGGGCAGGGCTACAAGAAGGCGATCTTCCTCAACGTGTCCGGTCCTTTTCACAGCGTGCTGATGAAGCCGGCGGCCGACAAACTGAAGGAGGAGCTTAGCCGGGTCGTCTTCTCGCAGATGTTGGTGCCGGTTGTCTCCAACGTCGATGCCGTCTCGAACCAGGACGGTGAAAAAGTCGTCGATCTGCTGTTCCGCCAGATGTTCTCGCCGGTCCTTTGGGAGCGCTCTGTGAGGAGCATGTGTCGTGAGGGCATAGAGCTTTTCCTCGAAGTGGGCCCGCAGAAGGTACTCACGAACATGATGAAGAGGATAACCGATATTCCCTGTTACCACGTAGAGACGATGGCGGAGATAGAAGCGGTCCGGGGGGTGTTGTCATGAAGGGGAAGGTCACCATCGTGACGGGTGCTTCCCAGGGTATAGGGCGGGCAATTGCGGAATTCCTGGCCGAAAAGGGGTCCGACATTGCCGTCTTTGACGTAGCGGACGGCGCGGATACGGTACGGGCAATAGAGGCCAAAGGTGTAAGGGCCGCATTTTTTCATGCCGATGTGTCCGACTTGCAGCAGGTGGAGAAGGCGGTCCTCGCCGTGATGGACGGGATGGGCAGGGTCGACAACCTGGTGAACAACGCGGGGATTACGAGAGACAAACTTCTCGTGAGAATGACCGAGGATGACTGGGATCAGGTGATGCGGGTAAACCTGAAGGGAGTTTTCAGCTGCACGAAGGCGGTGATCCGTCGCCTCATGAAGACGGGCGGAAACATCGTGAATATCGCTTCCATTGCAGGATTGACGGGCAATCCGGGCCAGTCGAACTACGCGGCGAGTAAAGCGGGCATCATCGGACTTACGAAGAGCCTCGCGAAGGAGTACGGAGAGCGGGGCATCAGGGTAAATGCAGTGGCCCCCGGCTTGATAAGGACGGATATGACCGCCTCATTATCCGAAAAATACCAGGAGACACTCGTCCAGGCGGTGCCCCTGGGGCGGGCCGGAGAGCCGATCGATGTGGCCCGTGTCGTCTACTTTCTGCTGTCCGAGTACTCGGGCTACATCACGGGTGAAGTAATAAATGTCAGTGGAGGCTTATACACTTGAGGGATGGGTCCCTCGTTAAAACTAGGAGGTGGCTACATGGCAGTTGCTGAAAAAGTCAAGAAGATGATCGTCGAACAACTGGGAGTAAATGAATCTGAGGTAGTGCCGGAAGCAAAATTCATCGATGATTTGGGAGCCGACTCTCTCGATATAGTCGAACTGGTGATGGCCCTTGAGGATGAGTACAGCATAGAGATCCCCGACGAGGACGCGGAAAAGATAGAGACGGTAGGGGATGCTATCCGGTATATTGAGGAACATATAAAGTAGGGCACGAGGTGGCGGTTGAAAAGAAGGGTCGTCATAACCGGTCTCGGTCTCACCACCCCTTTGGGGGTCGGCTGCGATGATGTGTGGCGCAGGATACTCAACGGGGAATCGGGGATCGGTCCAATAACACGTTTCGATGCATCGGCGCATGACACGAGGATCGCCGGTGAGGTGAAAAACTTCAGGCCCGAGGAGTATGTATCGGTAAGAGAAGTGAGGCGTATGGACCTTTTTATCCTGTATGCCCTGGCAGCGACGCGCGTTGCCGTGGAAACGGCAGGACTCGATATGGCGAAGGAGGACCCGGAGAGGGTCGGCGTGATAGTGGGTACGGGCCTCGGCGGCCTCCCCACTCTGGAAAAGTATCATTCCATTCTTCTTGAAAAGGGGCCCGGCCGCATCTCTCCTTTTTTTATTCCCATGCTTATAGCGAACGAAGCGCCGGGCAACATTGCGATACAATACGGCATCAAAGGACCGAACCTGAGCATCGTCACCGCCTGCGCAACGGGCG
>Ga0326727_10003879_pt1 | contig 46546 bp, 50 predicted proteins | sample MB2enrmetagenome_FD_207643 | JGI IMG/M metagenome (GOLD analysis project Ga0326727, IMG submission 207643) | Lab enriched peat soil microbial communities from McLean, Ithaca, NY, United States - MB29MY | ecosystem: Environmental > Terrestrial > Soil > Wetlands > Peat | place: USA: New York... | reverse complement strand
CGTTTCTCAGCAACGGTTCGGTATACTCGCTTGCCGCTCTCTGACTTCACGCCATCTTCATGGTCCATGAACCCATCGTTCGGCACTACACCACTACCGATCCAGATGGAATCTCCGAACGCTTACCCTTTGCACGTTCGGGGTCATCCACGATTGCAGTTTCGGTAATTTCGATGGTCAATCTTTCGAGCTGGAATCCGCTTTGTTGCGATGCGGTTGAAATCCTTTCCGGCGAGTCGAAGTGCAGCAATTGAAGCGGAGATACATTTACTGAGAGTCTCAACGGACTCTGTTTCAGTTCCACGCAGGTTAGCGCTTTACGAAGGAGCGCGTGCGTCATCTCATTGAGCAGCCCGCAGCCTTCGACCATGGAAATAAATTCATTCGGAGAAATGATCCCCAGAATGGGATGCCTCCAGCGCGCGAGCACCTCCAAACCAACAAGCCGGCCTGAGCGCAACTCCACGAGGGGCTGGAAAACGGGAAAGAACTCGTCCTCCGCCAATGCTCTTCGTACTTCGATCTCGGTTTCTGGTAAAGGCATGTTGAAACACTAAGGCCTGACGATTCCCGCTCGGCTTAATCGTCCATCGCTGTGGTTGCGGCGTGGCGCCGAACAGCCTCACGGGAATCGCAAGCGGCCCGCACCTCGTTTTATGCACGCGGCGGACCAATTCGTAAGCGCATGAAAACGCTATGTGACGCCCGCAACGGTTTTTCCCACGTGGAGAATGAGCGTGGCGTGCGGCAGCTGACGGATCGCGAATTTGCGGATTTTTCGTAACTTCGTGAAGTCAAGATCCATTTCGCCTAGTGTTTTGAGGTGCTTACAAATGGCAACGCAAGTGCACTTGAGAGACTGTGAGGCAAGAGCAATACGACCTGTGCGACTGCAGACGGGAAGTTTCAGACGCTTTCTTTGCCCGGTGTGTTTCTTGCCGACCAAGTCGTGTTGCTGAATCGGAGCGACGATTCATGCCGCACACAGACCTCGGCCGGGTTGATTGGAGAGGCGTTTGATGATTGTCACTTCAGTATGCGTCGGACACCATGTGACCGGGCTCAAAGTGGGCGCAAAGAACGCGCGGCGCTATTTTCCCAGGGGCACGAGGGAGATTGAGTTGAGGCTCGATCACCTTTGCATCGAATGCGTACTGGCACCAGACTTTTGGCAGGATCAAGCGGAAATTCACGACCCAAGATTATGTCTTTGGCTCGAATCGAAGCAGTGGGTCGAAAGGACGAATGGACCGGCGCCCGCAGCGATGATCCGGTCAGGAAAGAACTCTTTCACCCTTAGTCCTCTCGACAAGAGGCTTAGGAAGCGAACGGGCGACGATGAGGAATATCGCCATGAGAATCAGGATGACGACATCAAGGTTGGAAACTCGTGCGGAGAGGGCGCTGACTGAGACGCTCGGACGGATGTCAGGAGTGAATCTCAAGGAGATACAGTGCGCTTCTACGGGAAGCAGGCCGCAGACTGGATTCCTGGCGCATGTCGAAGTGTTTGGTCACTGCTACACCCTGGCATGCGCCGTTGAGCGTCATGGAGATCCCGCTCATGTGCGTCGCGCGGGGTTGTGCGATTCTGTCAGCGGCGTCGCCCATCTTACAGAAAATGCAATACCAGTGGTGATTGCACCTTATTTCTCACCAGATGTGCAAGCGGCTTGCGAAGCGGCCGACGTCGGATTTCTCGACCTGGAGGGCAATGCTTGCCTCTCTGTTGGTGAGGTTTTCATCGCAGAGCGTTCATTTCCACGCCGTTTGATGACTCCTGCAATCGCCCTGTCGCCGGGAAATGGCAAAACCAGGATCGTCGTCCACCAGCGCGCCGCGCAGCAACTTAAAAGCTTCGACAACTCTCGGGAACAGAGGGCCAGTCGGGTCCTTGAAGGAAAGCTTCGACTCAGAGCTCACCTTCCAGAAAGTGGAGCGCCAGTGCCGGACGCTCTGATTAGCAAAGATCTGAGCCAGCGAGGTGGTATATGAACGAATCGAGAACTTCACCAGAAAAGCGCAATCACGATGACGAGAAGAAGCGCGAAGCCCAGAAACAGCGTCGTCTTCATTTCAGCCTCAGCTACTTGATCACAAGTCTCCTCACGTTGTGGCTTTTTCAGGTCCTCTTCTTCGCGAATGTCGCCAAGCAATATGAGATTTCTTACAGCGACTTCAAGACAAAGCTCGCCAACGGTCAGATCGTAAACGCTACCGTTGGTGAAAGAAGCATCACCGGTCAGGCGAAGAATCCTAATGGAGACAAATCTCAACCGGTGATCCCGTTTAGCACCATTCCTTCGCCCAGCGGCGACCCCAACCTGATTGCACAGTTGCAAAGCGCAAATGTGACATACAGCTTTGAGCGGCCGCCCAATCCCCTGACGGGTGCATTACTGCAGTACGTTCTACCGCTGGTATTGCTTGGCGGTTTTTATTACCTGATGTATCGCCGGTCCGGCGATGGCACAGGCGGCGGTTTCGGCGGCGTATTTGGAGTAGGCAAGAGCAAGGCGATCGAGGTGAAGCCCGAAGATGTGACGGTCACTTTCGACGACGTGGGTGGGGCCGATGAGGCCATCGGGGAGCTTCAGGAGATCATTCAGTTTCTTAAGGCGCCGAAGGACTTTACCAAGCTGGGTGGCCGTATCCCGAAAGGTGTGCTTCTCGTAGGCCCCCCGGGCACAGGCAAAACACTACTGGCTAAGGCGACAGCGGGCGAAGCCGGGGTCTCCTTTTTCGAGACAAGCGGCTCCGAGTTCGTTGAGATGTTCGTCGGTGTGGGCGCCGCGCGGGTGCGCGACTTGTTCGAGCAGGCGCGCAAGGCGGCTCCAGCGATCGTATTCATTGACGAGATCGATGCCATTGGTCAGAGCCGTGGAGGCGTGGCGCGCATCGGCGGCAACGACGAACGCGAACAGACCCTCAACCAATTGCTGGCCGAGATCGACGGATTCAAGTCCGACGCTTCAGCGCCGGTGATCATCATGGCCGCGACCAATCGCCCCGAAGTACTCGACCCCGCCCTGATGCGCGCGGGACGCTTCGACCGTCAGATTGCCATTGGTAATCCGGATCTCACAGGCAGACTGCAAATCCTGAGGATCCATTGCCGAAAGGTAACGGTCGCTGAAGATTTTGATGTGGAACAAGCCGCGAGAATGACGGCAGGATTCAGCGGAGCCGATTTGGCGAATGCGATCAATGAGGCGGCGCTCGTGGCCGCCCGCCGTAACGCCAACGCAGTCACGCTGGCCGACTTCGAGGCTGCCATTGAACGCGTGATCGCAGGTTCTGAGAAGAAGAGCCGCGTAATGAACCAGCAGGAAAGAACCACGGTTGCATACCACGAGGCTGGCCATGCCCTGGTGGGTGAATTGGTGCCGCATGGCGAGCCGGTTAGCAAGATCACCATAGTGCCGCACAGCCGGGGGGCCTTGGGCTACACGATGCAGACGCCAACCGAGGACCGCTATCTGCTCTCCGAAGAAGAATTGCTTGACAAGATCGCGACGATGCTGGGAGGACGGGCAGGCGAGCTGATCGAATTTGGAGTCATTACAACGGGAGCAAGCGATGACATTCAGCGGGCTACCGAGTTGGCGCGCCGTATGATCACGGAATTCGGCATGAGCAAAAAACTTGGCTCTGTGCGCTACGCTGGGCAGCAATTGCAATATCTCGGGGGTTCAGTTGAGGACAATAGCCAGATTAGTCCGGAAACGCGCCAACTGATCGACTCGGAAGTTCAGCGCATCGTGACCGAGCAATACGACCGCGCTCAGACACTCTTGAAAGATCATCATGCGGCTCATGGTGCACTCGCCAGAGAACTGCTTAAACAGGAGACAGTAACAGGCAAAGACGTGAGAGAGGCGCTAACGAACAACCCTGTCCAGGCAGTGGTTGACAATGGTGCACTGGTGGCAAGGGCTTGAGGCTGTGTGGCGAGTCAATTGCCGAAGCCGTCAGTTCCAACGGTAGTTGGGTTCAGAGTGAGGCGTTTATGAAAACGCTGCTGCAATCCGCGAAACAAGGATTCCGGCTGATCGAGTAGCAACGAAAGGAGCTTGCTATGTATAAAGTCGTTTTGCTTCGCCATGGCGAGAGCGTTTGGAACAGAAAAAACCTCTTTACCGGCTGGACCGACGTCGACATTTCAATCGACGGGGCAGGGGAGGCCAATTGCGCCGGGGCCATGCTGAAGAGGGAGGGCTACGGCTTCGATTTGGTTTTTACATCGCTGCTGAAGCGTGCGATTCGCACCACCTGGATGGTCCTGGATCAAATGGATCTGATGTGGATTCCGGTGATACACGATTGGCGGCTCAACGAGAGACATTACGGAGCACTGCAAGGGCTCAACAAGGCCGAAACAGCCGCGAAATATGGAGAGCAGCAGGTGAAAACCTGGCGGCGGAGCTACGATGTCCGTCCACCCGCGCTTACAGCGACAGATCCGCGATACCCCGGCAATGATCCGCGGTACAGGAATCTGAGTAAAGAGCAGCTTCCTCTCACGGAATGTCTCAAGGATGCCGTAGAGCGCTTCTTGCCATGTTGGAATGACTTGATCGCCCCAAATGTTCGCTCGGGGAAGCGGGTACTAATTTCTGGCCACGGGAACAGTCTGCGGGCACTGGTGAAATACCTCGAGAACATCCCGGACCAGGAGATTGTCGATCTGAACATTCCCACCGGTGTGCCGCTGGTGGAGGAACTTGATGACAACCTCAAGTCAGTCCGCCATTACTACCTGGGGGATCCTGTCAGCATCGAGCAGTCAATTCGCGGAGTGGCCAGCACAGGTAATGACTATTCGAACCGTTTGGTTCATGTTTAGTGGAGACCAATTGCGGCGCAGCAGCAATTGTGATCGAGGTCGGCGAAATGGCATTCCGCAACTCCATTCACGTGTTGGCAGCAGCCTTCTTGATGGGATTGGCGGCAGCCGCGCCGATCGGCCCGGTGAACATGATGGCAATCCGTCGCGGTGTGGCCGGCGGTTGGCGGCATACACTCGCATGTGGAATTGGCTCAGTGTCCGGCGATCTGGTTCTCTTTTCCCTCGCCCTAGCCGGAGGAAGCTACCTTCAGCCGCGCTTATCAAATCCGAAAATCCATACCGCAATCGAGGCGATGGGCGTGGCCGTCCTGATTCCGGCTGGAGTTTACTTCCTTACACTTTCCGTGAGGCATCCTAGCCGAGCATATCGAAAAGCCCATCGGCTTTGGGGTAACGGACCGCTTTCATCACTTCTGATTGGCGAAATAGCCAAAAGTGCCGCCCTGACCGTTTTCAATCCATTAAGCATGGTCTACTGGGCGGCCGTCACTTCCAGTTGGCTTCCTGTCGCTTATCGCATTCTGGGTGCCAGAGCTGCAGGCTTTGGAGTGCTGATGGTGGGTAGCGGACTGATGGTCTGGTTCACAGGTCTCATTATCTTTGTTCATTCCGTACCACACCACGTAGGTGCGATCTTGTTCCGCGCTTCCAATGCCGCCCTGGGCTTGATTCTTCTGGGAGTCGGTAGCTAAGTGCAGTGGACATGGGTCGCCGACTCCTGCATCCCGCTTTGGGCTTGTCCCTCTCATGCGTCGGTGGCCTTGCTGACCAGAGTTGTTCGTACCGGTCCTATTGGGACGATGCTGAGAAATGAGGTTCACAACCTATGAGTCACGCAGAAGTAGCAATTGAACGCATCCTTTGTCCGGTGGATTTTTCCAAATTCTCCGTTTTGGCCTTCTCTTATGCGTCGTCGTTGGCTCACCATTTCCACGCGAAGCTATTCGCTCAGTATGTCATCGAGATGGAGCAGTACCCTTCGGCCGATTTCGCGCCAAGTGCCGATACGTATGACGAGTTCTGCGCAACAATACTCTGCCAGGGCGAAGCCCGTTTGCGCGCCTTCATTCAGGCGCATCGGCAGTTTGATGTCGACCCTCAGTGCATTTGCAGCAAAGGGCGGCCGGCCGACTCCATTCTCTGCTTCGCGAAGCAGAAGGCGATCAGCTTAATTGTGATGGGGACGCACGGGTACCGTGGTTTTGAACGATTGATGCTGGGTTCAGCGACCGAGAAGGTGCTGCGGATGGCGCAATGCCCTGTCTTGGCAGTACCGAAGCTACATCGTGAGTCCGAGGCGTCGAAAGACGTGGTTGATTTGCGCCGGATTGTTGCTTGCACGGACTTCTCAAAATACTCCGAGAGAGCTCTGCATCACGCCATTTTCGTCGCAGGAGAATACAAAGCTGACCTAACTCTCGTGCACGTCCTCGAGGATGTTTCGACGCCGGGGTGCGTCGAGGATACCACCACTGCGTATAAGCGGCTGGATGAGCTTGTTTACGCACAAGAAAAGCTGAACTGTAAGATCACCACTGCGGTGACGATTGGCAGATCCTATCGCGAGATCTGTCGATTAGCCCGAGATAATCGTGCTGAACTCGTAATCATGGCTGTGCATGGCGGCAATTCTCTCGATCGTGCGATCTTTGGCTCTACGACGTACCGCGTGATCCAATCGGGAACCTGTCCTGTTCTCACCATTCCGGCCTGAAAGCGGCCCATAAATCTGTTGGCAGGGTTCCCCTTGCCGCAGGATGAGAAACGGTCCGGCAGCAAAACCGTGCTTCTCCAGATGTGATTTTCGTCACTTCTCTATCAAGAATTCCGTGTACTATTTGCACCATGGGATGCCAGGTGCAAAACTAGTACAGGTTTGCACTTTCGCATGGCGGGAGCCTCGGCTCCTGCGCTCATCCGCACTGCCCGGCCGCATGGCCTGGCTGATTTCTTCATTTTTCATACGCGAGCCGCGCACGCAGTCGTTGCGAAATGCTCTCCCCCTCGGCTGTCTCCGGATTTCGATAGAAATCGGCGGTGATGACCATGAACACCACTGGTGTCAGACCAATTGAGCCCCCGATCCAGCAGCGATCCAGGTCGCTGCGTCTCATCGAACTCAGATATTACGGACTTGCAGTCATTTCAGTTCTGATTGCGGTCAGCGCGGCGTTGTTCCTTGAGTCGCTGCATTTCAGAGACGTGGCGGTTCCGCTGCTGCTGTTTGCAGTTGCCATAACATCCTGGTACGGCCGGGCTGGGCCCGCGACACTGGCGGTGGTCTTGTCGACGGCCAGCTTCTACTGGTATTTCATAGAGCCGGTCCGAACCCCATACATCTATCCGTCGCAGATCCCCTACTTCATTGTCTTTGTCGCGTTCGCGTTGCTCATTTCGTGGTTCGCGAACGCTCGTCGCCGCGCTGAGGAATCCATTCGGGATAAGGCAGATCTGCTTAATCTCACGCACGATGCCTTTTTTGTTATGGATATGAAAGCGGTGATCAAGTATTGGAATCGCGGCTCTGAGGAACGATACGGCTGGTCCTCAGAAGAAGCTGTAGGCAAGAACGTCCACGACCTCCTGAAGACGACCTTCCCAAGGCCGCTCGACGAAATTGAAGCAGAATTGATTCGGACAGGCAGGTGGAATGCGGAACTTGTGCATACCCGGAAGGACGGAACCCAGGTCGTAGTGGCGACCCGTTGGGCATTGCAGTGCGACGGGAAAGGAAAACCGGTTGCAATCCTGGAAACCAACAACGACATAACGGAACGCAAGCGGGACGAGGAGGCGATGCGCCGGAGCGAAGCTTACCTGAGGGAAGCGCAGCAACTGAGCCAGACCGGTAGCTGGGCTTTGGACATAGCGACCGACAGTTATGTTTACGCTTCGGAAGAAAATTATCGGATTTTTGGATTCGATCCGCAGGACGGGTTACCGACAAGGGAAGCCATTTTCCAGCGAATCCATCCTGACGACCGGAACACGTGGCAGGCGAATTTCGAGAAGTCACTTCGCGAAAAAGTTGATGGCTCTGATGAATACAGAATTGTGTTGCCCGACGGCACAGTTAAGCACATTTACACTGTCCGTCACGCCGTGCTCAATGCCGCGGGACACCTCGTGAAATGGGTGGGCACTTCGGTCGATATTACTGAGCGCAAGCGCACCGAAGAGGCTCTCCGGCGTAGTGAAGCTTACCTCACCGAAGCACAACGGCTCACCCACACCGGCGCCTGGGCCACTGACGGTACGCCCAAACCTTTGTACTGGTCGGAGGAACTGTTCCGGCTTTATGGACTGGATCCCAAAGACGGAGTTCCAAACCACGAGCAGGCGATGCAGCGCGTGCACCCGGAAGATCGCGACAAGTACGCGCAGGCGTTCCGTAAGGTCATCGAGCAAAAAGTGGATTCCGACGTAGAGTTCAGAACTGTACTGCCCGATGGAACAATCAAGTACCTCTATGGCTTAGGTCATGCTGTTTTGAATGCCAACGGAGAGCTTGTTGAAGCGGTAGGTACGACGGTCGATATTACAGAGCGAAAGCGAGCCGAAGAATCCTTGAATCGGACCACGGCTTACCTGGTCGAAGCGCAGCGACTGACACACACGGGCGCGTGGGCCGGCGATCCCATCACTACAGCGCCGTTGTATTGGTCGGAAGAAGTATTCCGGCTCTTTGGATTTGATCCGCAGCAGGGACTACCGACGTGGGACCAACCACTGCAGCGAATCCATCCGGAGGACCGGGAGAAGTTCTGGCAGGCATTGCAGAAGGTGATTCATGAGAAGGTGACATCCGATTGCGAGTACAGAATCCTGTTGCCCGACGGAACGGTCAAACACACATATGGCACAGCCCATCCCTTCTTGGATGCGAATGGAACGATTGTTGAATTGGTGGGATCGACGGTCGATATTACGGAGCGCAAGCGCGCGGAAGAAGCTATTCGCCAGCGCGAGAAGCAATTTCGTGACGTCTTCGAGGGCATTCCCGCGATGGCCGCTGCTATTCGTATGGATGGCACGGTTGAATTCACCAATCAACGCTGGAGGGAATACACCGGCATGTCGGTGGAAGAGGCCACGGGCTCCGGATGGGAGGCCGCAATCCACCCACAGGATATCGGCGCATATTTGGAAGCGAGGAGTTCCTCAATCGCCAGCGGGAAAGCATACGAAGCCGAGTTTCGTCTCCGCGCCGCGAACGGTACGTATCGCTGGTTCCTTTCTCGCGGCGTGCCGTTGCGGGATGATCGAGGAAATATCGTCCGGTGGTATGCCATGCTGGCGGACATTGACCATCGGAAGCAGGCGGAAGAGAAACTTCAGCAGGAAAATGTTGCATTACGCGAGGAGATCGACAAGTCGTCGATGTTCGAAGAGATTGTTGGCTCTTCCGCGGCTTTGCGGGCTGTGCTCTCCAGAGTTACAAAGGTCGCGCCGAGCGATTCTACCGTCCTTATCACCGGCGAGACCGGCACCGGAAAGGAATTGATTGCCCGCGCCATCTACAAGCGCTCGCGGCGCTCGTCCAATGCCTTCGTCAGCGTGAATTGCGCGTCAATTCCGCGGGACCTGATCGCCTCGGAGTTGTTCGGCCATGAAAAAGGGGCTTTTACAGGCGCTACCCAACGGCGCCTGGGGCGCTTCGAATTGGCCGATAGGGGCACCATCTTCCTAGACGAGGTGGGCGATCTTCCCGCCGAAACGCAGGTTACGCTTCTGCGCGTATTGCAGGAAAGGGAGTTTCAGCGCGTGGGGGGCGATCGGCCCATTCCCACGAACGTGCGCGTGATTGCCGCCACGAATCGGAATCTACAGACAGCGATCGAATCGGGCGCGTTTCGCAGCGATTTGTTTTATCGCCTGAATGTCTTTCCCATCGAGACTCCTCCGCTGCGCAAGAGAAGAGAGGACATCCCCGTTCTGGTGGCGTATTTCCTCGATCGTTATTCGAGAAAATCCGGGAAGACCATTCGACAGATTGATAAAAAGAGTCTGGAATTGCTGCAGTCCTACCCTTGGCCGGGCAACATTCGCGAACTTCAGAACGTCATTGAACGATCCGTGATCGTATGCGAATCGGAGACTTTTTCGGTGGACGAGAGCTGGTTATCAAGCCAATCTTCCGACGAAGCGCTTGGCTCAACTCTTGGACTCTCCCAAATGCTGGCGAATGAAGAGAAGCAGGTAATTGAAGCCGCCCTGCGTGAATGCGGGGGACGCGTTTCCGGCAGCTCAGGCGCCGCTGCAAAACTGGGCGTTGCACGATCGACCCTCGAATCGAAAATCAGATCGTTTGGGATTGATAAGAACCGGTTCAAGAGCAACTGAACGATCTCTGCATTCGGTCCATCCACCTAAACTGCCGCTCAATTCTGTACGGAATTTCGCCATTTGGCGAAATCTCGCCATTTTTCAAGAACGCAACCTCTTATTTATCAGCAGCCTACGTTTGGCGCGCGGATTGCATTTACAAAGGGCGAACTCCTTTAAAGAGGGAGCCAATGCTTAGGATTGACCGAACAGCGAACGGAACAACGGTTTTCTTCCGGTTAAGCGGGCGCATTGGATCTGAAGAGCTAGCTGAGTTGGAGGCCCAGATCAAATCTGAAACCGAGAAACACATTGTCCTTGATCTGAAGGATGTTGTTCTCATTGATTTAAATGCGGTGGAGTCTCTTGACCGCTTCGAGATGCATAGGATCGAGCTCATCAATGCTCCCGTTTATATTCGCGCCTGGATTGAATCAGAGAGAGCGCGCCTCCGAATGGAGAGGGACGAAATCGGGCCGAGCAACAAAGAATCAAATTAGTTGGAGGATGTCATGTATTCAACCTCGATTGCTACCGAAGATCTGCGCGACGAAAGGGGGCTTCTCGCCACTATGACCGCGCCCTCCGCGAATGGAGCGCCCATTTCAGAAGTGGATTACCGACCTGAGGTCGGTTTTTCTGGAATTGTGGGCGAGAGCAGGGGGCTTCGTGAGGTGCTGGAACTCGTCGATCTGGTCGCCTCCACGGATTCGACAGTGCTGCTGCGCGGAGAAACTGGGACAGGTAAAGAACTCATTGCACGCGCCATTCACGATCGAAGCCGCCGGCGGTCGAAATCGTTTGTCAAAGTCAACTGTGCCGCCATCCCCAGCGGACTTCTGGAAAGCGAGCTTTTCGGATATGAGCGGGGTGCGTTTACCGGCGCAATCACCCAGAAGACGGGCCGACTTGAGCTGGCCGACCAAGGCACGCTGTTTCTGGATGAGATTGGTGACATACCGCTGGAACTTCAGCCGAAGCTCCTTCGACTTTTGCAGGAGCGGGAATTCGAGCGGCTGGGCAGCACGCGGACAAAGCAAGTGAACCTGCGTGTGATTGCCGCGACGCATCGCGATTTGGAAGATATGATCCTGCACAATCAATTTCGCAGCGATCTTTACTACCGGCTGAACGTTGTGCCGATCACGATTCCGCCGCTCCGCGAGCGGCCGGATGACATACCGCTGCTGGTGCAGTACTTTGCGCGGCAATTTGGGCGGCAGATGAACAAGACGATCGGGGCGATCTCTCCGGAAACGATGGAAATGCTGGTTCAATATGCCTGGCCCGGGAACATCCGCGAACTACAAAACATCATCGAGCGGTCCGTGGTGATCCATGAGCGCGGAAATCTCTCCGTGAAGAAAAGCTGGCTCTGCCACGAATCCTTTCTAAGCGAATCCCCGGCACTTTCAACGTTCGCGACGGCCACAACGGGAGAACGCGATACGATTGGCGCAGCGTTGGCGCGGGCGCGGGGCAGAGTGTCAGGGCCATCGGGTGCAGCGGCCATTCTCGGTATTCCGCCGTCGACTCTTGAGTCAAGAATCAGGTCGATGAACATCAACAAGTATCAGTTCAAGATGGCGTAGCTCAGTTCCCCGCCTTAAACCTTCTGAGACGTTAGAGCGCAAACCACGCTAGGAGAAGTGTTGCTTTGCGATGACTTCGATTTCCGGTTCGGTCATTGCGGAGAAATCGGTTACCTCGGTAGCCATGATGTGGGGAAACCAAGCCGCCGAAAAGCATCGTGAAGTCCTGCTGCAACATCTGCAATCACCGCTCGCGGTAAACAAGCTGATCCGGATCAAAGTTAGGAGCCGCAATGCCTCTGGTCATTAACTCAATTTCTCAACCGTTTTCCGCATAGCCAGCGAGTAAATCAGAACTGAAGACCCCGTGATCACGAGATTGATGCCCAGAATGATTCCGACGGTCCAGTATGAATAGCCGGGCCATGGAAGTACGAGCGCGAATGCCATCAGTAGCGTGAAAATGGCGTCAAAGAGGGCCCATACGGAACCGGCGTAGGGGCGGATCTGGAAGAATGTAACGAACTCCAAGATGCATTCCAGGCTGAATATGCTGGCGATGAGGAGGCCAAGCGCGTCGAAAGCTATTCGCGGATGGAATGCCACGTATCCACCACCCGCAATATAGAGGAGACCGATCAGCAATCGCCAAATTAATGCTCCGGCATGCCAGTCCCCTGTCGCAGAGATCACGTAGGCAAGACCGCTGAGAATAGCAATCCACGCAATAATTGCCGAAATCATGATCTCGGTCCTCCGTGTGAGAATAACTGCGAGGAGTCCCAGAAAGATCATGAAGACTGCCCATCCGATGGACGCTCCTGCAACCTCCTTGAAAACCCTTGAAACCTGATGTCGCATGTTTCCCTCGCTCATGCGCACTCTGGGATGCACAATCGCTGCCAATCTTAAGTTCCTGATAACGCAATGAATCGGCGACGGCAATCCTGCGAGGAATTCGTGAATTCGCGGTGAGATCCTGATTGCGCTGCGGGCACTACGGATTCTGCCGCTCCTCTGGGCCCGCTGAAAAGCCTCGCTTCCGGGCCGCGAACTGATTCTGCCAGTCGCTACTTCGCGGCGAGTCGCTGATCCGCTTTCGCGGCCAAGCTAGTGACGATTTGGTCAACGCAGTCCTGAACCGCATGATTCAGTTGCGCTACGACTGAGTCCAAGTTGCTCTTTTCAATGTTGAATGTCGCGGTCGCTTCGCCGGCCCACTCGGTCGAGCCTGTTCGCAGATTGACTAATTCAGCAGAGATTTCCGCTCTCACTCGAACGGGACCTTCGTAATCAAGCTCTTCGAGTCGTTCGAGTCGTCCGCTCAACAAATAGTCCTGCGTGTTGCGGCCATCGTATCTTTTGACCGTGGAAAACAGTTCGCGGGAACGGAGAGAGTGGATCATCGCGGTGGTGATGGTTTCGGCAGGGTCGACCGCCCATCGTTGATAGTCATAAAACCCAACCTCCTCGGGGGATTGCCGGTACACGATCCGTCCCTGGCGAAGATACGGCGGCGATATGAACTCGCTCACCGCTATGGTGCCCGCAACTTGCCTGCCACTCACTGCGCCCGGCAGCGTCGGAGCCATTTCCAGTGTGTAATAGTGCGGCTGTACGACCTTGCCGTTGCAGCCGGCCGTCAGAAGCAGCGCCGCGCAGAAGCTGAGCTTCAAAAGATTTTGCATCAGTGCACCCCCGTAGTTGGCGGAACTCTCCGTCCCTTGGGCCGTTGGATTCGCACCAGACTCCAAGGGCGCTCCTTGAGCGATTCCGTCAGTTCGTTCAGGTTGTCGGTAATCATGCGCAGATTTTCGAGCGTATAGGTCAAGTCCTGATCTTTCGCGCGCATCGACGCCTGCAGGTCGGAGAGCGTTTTTCTCATCTCGACAAGGTCTGCCTGGCCCGGCTCGCGCAGCGCAGTGATGGTCGCGTCCGCGTTGGAAACGGTTTGGTTGACGTTGTCAACTGCCGGGCCGACCTTCGCAATGACAGCATTTGCATTCTTGGTAAGGCTCAACACCTGGTCGCTTATCTGGTCAACCTTTGGCGTTGTGTGGGTCATCATCGTATCCGTGTTCGCCAGAACGCTCGCGATGTGCTGCTGGTTCGTCTTGTCGGTGATTTGGTTCAGGTTGGCCAGCAGCTTTCGCGTGTCGCCAGTAATGTTGTCCATGTCTGTGTGTGCAGCGCCAAGTAGGGCGTTCGTGGAGTCTGCCAGAGCCACGAACTTGCGTTCGGCGTCATCGACGCTGATCGTTTCCTGTGAAGTAACCTCGCTGTCTGGCGGCAAGCGCGGCGCATCGTTCGATCCGGTAGTGATCGAGACCACCGGGTTGGTGACTAGGGTTACGGATTCGAGCCGCGCAACTGAGTTGGCGTTCATGGGCGTGTCTTGCTTCACGTCGAATAGAATCTCGATGCGCGTAGGATCCTGAGGGTCGGGATGAACTGCCGTCACCGTGCCTACTGTAATCCCTCCAAACAGGACGTCAGCTCCCGGCTCCAGCCCGCCTGCATAACGCAGGTAGGTCTTATAAGAGACGCGCGCCCCCTTGATTTGAGCGCTGCTCACCTTGTAGACCGTGATCAGAAAGATCGCCGCGCACAGGATGACGAAGGCTCCAACTTTGGCTTCGGTTTTCATTAATTTGCTCCTGTCAGTCCCGCCAGCCGAAATAGGTGATCTCGTGCAGCTGTGCTTTCCGTAATGGGGTCGGCAACCCGGTCGAGAAACTGCCGTATGCGAGGATGAGTACTGGCCTTGAATGCTTCTTTACTTTGCACCGCGATGAGCGAGCCGCGGTACAGCATCGCAATCCGATCGGCGATCTTAAATGCACTCGCCAGTTCGTGAGACACAACCACGATCGTCATATGGAACGCGCGTTTCAGAAAGAGGATCAGGTCGTCCAGTCCGGCGGCGACAATCGGATCCAGTCCTGCCGACGGCTCGTCAAAGATCAGAATCTCCGGATCGAGCGCAGTGGCGCGGGCAACCGCTGCGCGTTTCTTCATTCCCCCAGAGAGTTCCTGCGGCATTCGATCCATCACTTCGCCCAGGCCCACGGCCGCAAGCTTCATGTAGGTCACGATTTCGATGATCGAATCGGAGAGGGTAGTCAGTTCATGAAGGGGAAGGCCGACGTTCTCCCTGACCGACATGGAATTGAACAGGGCAGCCTCCTGAAACGCGACCCCCATCGAGCATCGGATTGCCTTCAATTCCTTCCGGGAGCAGTGATTGATGTCCACTCCGCGAACCCTGACCGTGCCGGACGTAGGCCGCTCGAGGCCGATGATGTTTCGCATCATCGTCGTCTTCCCCGCGCCGCTTCCGCCCAGCAGAACCATTACCTCGCCCCGTTCGATGTTCAAGTTCACGTGATCCAGCACGCGGTTCGATCCATAGTCAACCGTCAGGTTCTCCACCGAGATCATCGGGTCTGCCATCGGCTAGTCCTTGCGCACAAGATAGAAAATCGCAGTAAAGAATACGTCAGCGAGTATCACCAGAGAGATCGACCGCACGACGGCAGAAGTGGTTGACCGTCCCACTGCCTCCGGCCCTCCTCGCACCTTGAAACCCTCCATGCATCCCACGTTCACAATGATGGTGGCGAAGATCATGCTCTTCAGCAGCCCTGTCAATACATCGCGCATGTCGATCGAGTTGAAGGTGTAACGCAGATACATAGGCAACGTAATCTTCGTGCTGATGTACATGAATCCGGCGCCCGCCAGGATGCCGGCTGTGTTGCTCACGATGGTCAGGCACGGAATCACGATGCATGCCGCGACGAACTTGGGGGCCATCACCATCTCGATGGGATCGAGCGCCATCGTTTTGAGTGCGTCGATCTCGCTCGTTACCTTCATGGTTCCGATTTCGGCCGAGAAGGCCGATCCCGACCGGCCGCACACGACAAGAGCCGTCAGAAGTGGGCCCACTTCGCGCGTGAACCCGATGGCGACAACGTCCATCACATACTGCAGCGCTCCAAACTTGCGCAACTCCGATCCGGTTTGCATGGCCAGGATGAATCCTGCGCAAACCGACATGATGGCTACGATGGGGACGCCCTCTACACCGATTGCCGCCATCTGGCGGATCGCCGCCCGCCACCGCCCGCGCTTGCCCACCGCCGGCAAAACGCGGGGCGATACGCGCACAGCCGCCCAGAACTGCATGGTGAGTCCCCCCACGTAGCCAAGACCGTTGATCACTCCCGATCCGATGGATTCCAGCATATTCATCGGCTTGGCTCCCGCTCTTCGATGTCGAAGAGTCGATCCAGCCCAGTGATTTCAAGAAGGTAGCGCGCCTGCTCCTCGGGCGCATCGAGAACGAGCCGCGTGCCCTGTTTGCGTGCGACTCCTGCAGCCTGCAAAAGCGCGGCGAGCCCGGAAGTATCGATGTAGGAAACCTCGGACAGATTCACAGTGAGTTTTGGCGGCTTTTTGAGCAGGGCATTCGCCAGCTTGGAGCTCATTTCGCCCGAATTCTCGACAGTGATCCGGCCGTGAATTGCGACACTTTCAGCTTTGCCCGTGACTTCCGCTGCCTCATGGATATCGCGACACATTTCGCCTGACTACCTCATTTGAATCTTGCCTTGCAGCACGCGGTTGAACGGTGCGCCGCATCTCCGGCCAAGAATCTACTTGAAGATCGAGCAATATAAAGGCCAGAACTAAGTTATTGAAGAAATTGGAACGCACTTGGTCCAAATCCGTCGCGCATCGCGAATTTGTGAGAATTCCGCGAGACATGGTTCAATTCAAGACCGCTTAACTCGTGCGCCAATCCTCGACTTCCACTACTCTGAGCCTTCGCGAATTCGCGAAACGAACGCGATTTCGCTTGTCTTGTCTCCAATCGATTCAAGAGCTTACATGTGGCACTCGCGTTGCATAAAGAAGGTTGCAGCCTTCTCCCCAAAGAAAGGATTCACTCTATGTCCGGCGAATTCGCAAATGATTCGACTTCGGTCTATCTCATCGGGGGCGGAATTGCATCCCTGGCCGCCGCTGCTTTCCTGATCCGCGATGGAAACATCCCCGGCGAAAACATCACGATCCTGGAAGAATCGCCAAAGATAGGCGGAAGCCTCGACGCCGCAGGAAACCCCAAAGATGGGTATGTCATGCGCGGCGGCAGGATGTTCGAGAGCAAGTACGTCTGTACCTTCGATCTCTTTTCCTCAATCCCGACGCTGGACGACAGCAAAACGGTGACGCAGGAGATCTTCCAGTGGAACGAAACGATGAAGACCTCGTCGCAGTCCCGGCTGTTCCGGAATGGCGCTAGAGTCGACGCTCCGAAATTCGGCCTGACAGAGCACCACATTTTGACTCTGGAGCGTATTGCGCTTCAACCCGAAGAATCGCTGGGAAGAAGCAGCATCGCGGATCAGTTCGAGGCCTCGTTTTTCGAGACGGATTTCTGGATTATGTGGTGCACGACCTTCGCCTTCCAGCCGTGGCACAGCGCCGCCGAATTCAAGCGCTACCTGAACCGGTTTACGCATATGGTCTCAGGCTTCAACAAGCTCAAAGGCATCATGCGTACCGTTTACAACCAATACGACTCCCTGGTGCGCCCTCTCGAAAAATGGCTCGTTGACCGTGACGTGAGATTTCAATACAACACTCGCGCTCTCGATCTCGAATTCCATGACGGCTTCGACGGATACTGGGTTCGGCGAATCCACTGCCAGCACCATGGCGGCAGGTTTGACATCGAAGTTGGCGAACACGATCTAGTCATAGCGACGCTAGGCTCAATGGTGGAAGGATCGAGCCTGGGATCGATGGATGCAGCTCCGCCGATCAAGAGCTTGTCCGGGCGCGGCGGCTGGGGGCTCTGGGAGAAAATTGCGGCTGGCAATTACGAATTTGGATGCCCGGACACTTTTACAGAACATGTTCAAGAGTCGAAATGGGTGTCTTTCACTACGACACTTCATGACCCCACGTTCTTCCGGTTTGTCAGAGACCGCACGGGCAATGTCCCCGGAGAAGGCGGACTCATCACTTTTCCCGAATCGCGCTGGTTAGCATCGATCGTTCTCCCCCACCAGCCGCACTTCATCGGGCAGCCTCCGGACGTTCAGGTCTTCTGGGGCTATGGCCTCTCTGTTGAAGTGGAAGGGAACTTCGTAAAGAAGCTGATGGCTGACTGCTCCGGCCGCGAGATTATGACGGAGATCCTGGGGCACCTGAGAATGGACGACCATCAGGCCAAGAAGATTCTCCATTCTTCCATCTGCATCCCTTGCATGATGCCCTATATCACAAGCCAATTCCTGTGTCGGTCAAAAGGCGATCGCCCTGAGGTGGTCCCGCCAGGGTCGCGGAATTTGGCTTTTGTTGGTCAGTTCTGCGAACTGCCCGAGGACGTTGTGTTCACCGTGGAGTATTCAATCCGGTCGGCGCAAACAGCCGTGTATTCGCTGCTTGGGCTGGACCGGACGCCTCCCTCGGTCTACAGAGGCCAGGATAACCTGCGCGTTCTCCTCAAAGCCGTTGAAATGTTGCACGACAGGCAGCACGCATAAGCTGCAATCCGGCCGTCGAAGCTGAATTCTTGGGAGCTGAATTACAGGAGGACCGTTGAAAGGAATTGTCAAACTCGCGTTTAAGCTGCTTGTCAATGACACGGCTAAGTTCACCGCACTTTTGTTAGGCATTACGTTTGCGGTTTTTCTGATGATGTTCGTAACTTCGATGTTCGTCGGAGTATTGAATCATGCCTCAGCGACGGTCATAAATATCGGCTCGACAATCTGGGTCATGGATCCTGCGGTCCAGACAGTGGCAAACACAGTGGGGATCCCCGACTACGTGCTGGACGCGGTGCGGAGCATGCACGGAGTCAAGTACGCCGTCCCTCTCTATTCCGGGGGTGGATTGGCAAAGCTCCCCGACGGAACGTACCAGACCGTAAACATCATCGGATTGGACGACACGAGCCTCCTCGGCCGTCCCGAATTAATCGAAGGGCAGATCGAGAATATCTACGCAGAGAACGGGTTCGTTGTCGTCCGCGATGCCGAATTTTCGAAACTCGAGAATCCCCATATCGGCTCGGAATTTGAATTGAACGACAATCGCGGAGTCATTGTTGGAATCGCCAAGGTGAATACCTCTGGCTTATATGGGACACCGACTCTTTACACCACCTACACCAGGGCCGTTCAGTATCTGCCCAATCCTCGCTACACGATTTCTTATGTGCTCGTGGAACCCCAAACCGCCGGTGATATCAAAGCCATCAAGGACCAGGTACAGGCTCTTGGGTATCTCGCCTTGACCAAAGAGGAATTTATGCAAAGAACCGCCGATTTTTTTGTGTACAAGACCGGCGGTGGAACCAACATGCTCATCATGATGCTCATTAGCTTTATCGTTGGCCTGTCGATTTCCGGCCAGACCTTCTACACATTCATTCTCGAGAATCTGGAACGGTTTGGAGCATTGAAGGCCATAGGAGCGAGGAGCCGCGACTTGGTGATGATGATCCTTTTCCAGACAACATTCACGTCGCTTACCGGATACGGGTTGGGCATCGGGCTTTCCGTGCTCACGATCTGGCTGGCACGGGCAAGACTTCCAAGCTACGCCGCTATGCTTTCCTTCGGCAATCTCGCGCTCGGATTTGTGATGGTAGCGGTGATTGCCGCGATCTCAAGCTATGTAGGAGTTCGCAGGGTCTTGCGGATTGATCCGTTCGAAGTGTTCAGAGGTTGATATGCCACGCACTGCAATTCAAGCGAATGGTCTGGTCAAATCGTTCGGCGAGGCCGACGCCAGAACTGTTGCATTGAAGAACGTGGACCTTGAAACCTACTTTGGCGAAATGGTTTATATCGTGGGGCCATCGGGGAGCGGGAAGACAACACTGCTCAGCGTCCTTTCGGGCATCCTGAAGCCAAATGAAGGCAGCGTTCTGGTGGAAAACGTAGATATCTGGAAACTGGACGCCGATGATCTGGCCGATTTCCGCCGCGAGAAAATTGGATTCGTCTTTCAGGACTTTCATCTGTTTCCGCGCCTGACGACGGCTGAGAATGCCGCGGTCCCGCTCATCTTGAAAAAACGCGACTGGAATGAATCCGTGCGTGAAGCGGAAGGCTGCCTGGACATCGTCGGTTTGAAAGGACGTGCGGACCTTCCGCCCGTCAAGCTTAGCGGAGGGGAGCAGCAACGGGTGGCCATTGCGCGAGCCATCATCAGCAAACCTGACATTTTGATCATGGATGAGCCTACCGCCTCGCTGGATGGCGATACGGGGAATGCCATCCTGAGCTTTGTTCGCAAGAACCTTCTCAATGAAAACCGCTGCGTGGTGGTTGTAACTCACGACGCCAGAATTTACGAATTTGCGACCCGAATTCTGCAAATGGAAGATGGGCGTCTGACCGCTACGAAAGGAACGAACGCGATATGAAGCACAAGTACATCTTTGCAGCTTCGCTTGCCGGCATCGTGGCAGGCATTGCAACGGCCATCTTCTTCAGCATCAAAACGCCAGCTCTCCCGCCGGCGTTCAGTCCGGCCGTTAACCCGTTTCGAAATGCGATCTACGCTGAAGGCATCATCGAGAGCGCGCAGACTAGCGGAGAAAACACCAATCTGTATCCGGAAGTCGCAGGAACGGTGAAAGAGATCCTGGTTTCCGAAGGCCAGCAAGTCAAGGCGGGCGATCCGCTGCTTCGCCTTGACGATTCCGTCCAGCGAGCTACGACGGAACAACTGGCCTCACAGGCAAAAGCCGCTAAGGCGCTCCTCGATGAGTTAAAGGCGCAGCCGAGACAAGAGACTCTCGATGTCGCGGGCGCGCAGGTCGCCGCTGCTGAAGCCTCGCTAAAACTGGCTCAGGAAACGTATCAGAAAGATCTTGCCGCTTACCAGATGGATGCTCGCACAGTAAGCAGGGACACCTTGGACAGTGCTGCCAACGCCGCTAACCTTGCCAGCGCCAATTTGGATGTGGCGAGAAAGCAATACCTCTTACTCAAGGCGGGAGCTTGGATCTACGACATTCAAAACCAGGACAGGCAGGTGATGGCGCTCGAGCAATCGCATTCGTCCGCAAGCGCTCTACTCGGCAAATACACCCTGCGCGCCCCAAGGAATGGCGTAGTCCTTTCCATCAACACAATCGTTGGGAATTATGTCTCACCGCAGGGCGCCTACGACGCATATACGCAAGGCGTAGACCCGGTCATCACTTTGGGATCGCCTCCAACTCAACTCAACGTGCGTTGTTACGTGGATGAGATCCTGGTCCCTCGGCTGCCGCTGGGGCCCAAAGTGCAGGCGCAGATGTCGATTCGCGGCTCGAATGTGAAACTGCCCATGCAGTTCGTCAGGGTGCAGCCCTTCGTCTCTCCCAAGATCGAACTTGCGGACCAGCGCCAGGAGCGGGTCGATGTCAGGGTCCTCCCTGTCATCTTCTCGATCTCCAAGCCGGCCAACATCAATCTGTTTCCGGGGGAACTTGTCGATGTCTACATCAGCGAATAAACGTACTGGGCACAGCGCCCGCACAGAACTCCTCGCGGTTCCGGTGCTCGCTCTCATGATTTCGAGCTGCAGCATCGGGCCCAAATATGTGCGTCCGCCTGTCGAAACCGCGCCGGCCTGGAAAGAAGCTTCGCAACAGGCGAACAATGGCCCGCAGACCTGGCAGCCCGCTGTACCGAGCGATGGCGCATCCCGCGGAAAATGGTGGACTGCATTCAACGATCCGGAACTGAATGCCCTGGAAGAGAAGGCCAGCTCTTCAAACCAGCAAGTCGTAGCCGCCGCAGACAACTTTCTTGCGGCTCGGGCCTTGGTTCGTCAGGCACGTTCACAGTACTTTCCAACCCTTACCACCGATCCGAGCGTCATGCGGATTCTTCCATCGCCGGCGCAATTCAGCGGATTGCAAGGGGGTAGCTCTTCATCGTCCGGGCTTGCAGTAAGAACTTACAACGACTTCTCGCTGCCCTTCGATGCCTCCTGGGAGCCTGATTTCTGGGGTCGCGTCCGGAACAGTGTAAAGGCCAGCACTTACGCTGCGCAGGCTAGTGCGGCCGATCTCGAGAACGTTCGCCTGGGTGTTCAAGCGGAGCTTGCTGTTGATTACTATGAGCTTCGCGCTCAGGACTCGCGGAAGGGGCTCTTCGATTCGACGGTCGTCGTCTACCAGGAGGACTTAGACCTGACTCGAAGCCAATACATGGCTGGCCTAAGCTCCGATGAAGCGGTGGCGCAGGCCGAAGCTCAACTCAATGCAGCACAGGCTCAGGATACAAACCTAGGAATCCTTCGCGCTCAATATGAGCATGCAATCGCTGTTCTCATTGGCCAATCCGCATCGGCATTTTCACTTCCCGCGAAGGACACCGAACCGGATCTTCCCGCGATCCCCGTTGGGTTTCCTTCTGAGCTTCTCGAACGGCGCCCGGACATCGCCTCCGCAGAGCGCGCCGTCGCTCAGGCGAATGCAGAGATTGGGGTGGCAAAGGCCGCCTATTTTCCAGCAATCCTGCTCAGCGCCACTGGCGGGTTCGGGAATTCCTCGATATCGAGTTGGTTAACTTGGCCAAGCCGTTTCTGGTCCGTCGGTCCAAGCCTTGCCGAAACGATCTTCGACGCCGGGTTGCGCAAGGCGACCGTACAACAATATCGCGCAACCTATGACGAGACCGTAGCGAACTACCGGCAAACCGTGCTGACGGCGTTCCAACAGGTTGAAGACAATCTCGCATCGATGAGAATCCTACAGCAGGACATCGAACAACAGAACGCCGCCACCGAAGCGGCCGCCAGGGCCCTTCAGGAAGCGACTACCCGATACAAGGCCGGACTCGATCCCTATCTGAACGTGATCGCAGCCCAGACTGCTCTTCTGAACGATCAACAGACAGCTGTGACGTTTCAAATGGAGCGTAAGGTTGCGGAGGTCCAGCTTATCAAGGCACTCGGAGGCGGCTGGAACGCCTCACAGATCCCATCCACCAAGGATGTGGGAAGAGGCCAGTGATGAAATTCGGTGTGTTGGCCCTTGACTACGATGGAACTATCGCGCGAGATGGTGCGTTGGATCCGGATGTCAGAGCAGCAATCATGGAGGTGCGGGCCGGTGGAATTACCGCCGTCCTCGTCACAGGGCGCATTCTGTCTGATCTGAAGCTTGCGGCGGGAGGTCTGGAGTTTGTCGACGCGGTGGTAGCTGAAAACGGCGCCGTGATCGAATTTCCGAATGGTCACTCCAAACTTATTGGTCAACTCCCCCCCAAAATGTTTCTCGATGAACTGACCCGCGCTGGAATTGAATTCAGGATAGGACAGTGCATTGTGGATACGAACGCCGCGTCTGCGGAAAAGGTTCTGGAGATCATCAGGCGGTTCGAACTGCCTTTGGTGCTCTTGTTCAACCACGGCAAGCTCATGGTGCTTCCGCAGGGAATTAGCAAAGGCACCGGCTTGCGCGCGGCACTGAACGCGCTTCGCCTTTCGCCCCACAACGCAATCGGGATTGGTGATGCCGAAAACGATCATGACCTCCTGGAAGCTTGCGAGGTTGGCGTCGCTGTCGGTTGGGGCAGCCCCGCACTGCAAAAGAAAGCGGACGAGGTTCTGGCTGGTGACGGCCCACACGCAGTGGCCGGCTATCTCCGGCAGGCTGCGCAAGCGGCGAGGCTGCCCCAGGATCGCAAAGGCCGGCATCGGATCACGCTGGGCACGGGGGACGACGGAAGCCCCCTCACAGCCGCCGTCCAGGGACGCAACATTCTGCTCGTCGGTGAGCCCCAATCGGGAAAATCCTGGGTCGCCGGGCTGGCATGCGAGCAGATGATCCTGCAAGGCTATAGCGTTTGTGTTATCGATCCTGAGGGCGACTATAGCTCACTGGAATCGCTACCTGGTGTGGTGGTTCTGGGGCGCGCCGACCCGCTGCCCGACATACCCGATGTGGCGCGCGCACTCCGGCACTTCGATCTGAGCGTAGTCATCGACTTATCGCGCGCACAGTATGAAGAGAAGGTGAGTTATCTCCAGAAACTGATGCCTATGCTGATTTCGCTCCGGCAGACTACAGGCTTACCGCACTGGATTGTTGTGGACGAGGCCCATTACTTCCTTCACGATCCCAACATCGGGGACTTGCTGGATCTCGAATTGGGGTCCTACGGGATTGTCACCTATCGCCCTTCCGATCTGAACGCCGATTTACTCAAACACATCGAAGTGGTCGTTGCCAAACGCCTGACCCGGGAGGAAGACATCCTGGCATTAACGGCCATGGTGAAGAATAAATGCGCAGACCCTCAATGGACAGCAACTCTCAAGGCGCTGGCCAATAGCGAAGCTGTCTTGTTGCCGGAGAGCGATGAGGCCGAGGGAAAACTGCTGCGGTTCAAGCTCTATCCTCGATTAACGCCGCATGTCCGGCATAAGACGAAGTACTTCGATCTCCAGCTCCAGCCGGGAGGGGAATTCATATTTACGGATCATGGAAGAGCTTTGGGGCCTCCCGCACGATCGTTGAAGCAGTTTGTGTTCCTGTTGAGCAGTATGCCGGCCACCAGTTTGGGTGACCACGCTCGCCGCGGAGATTTTTCCCAGTGGATTGGGGAGGTGTTTCACGACCACCGCCTGGCCTCTGACATTCGAAAGATCGAGCAGCGGTATCGCCTCGGTTATCTGGACGACGTGCGGGAATCGATTGCATCACTCATCCAGGAGCGCTACAGTTTCTCGCCCGACGTGGCCCTTTAGTCTTCCGTGTGCGAGGAGGGCCGATCATTTAGACTGGGTGCCCATTTCACTCTCTTTCCGAGCCCTCGCCGGCCGGTACCACAAAAAGTAAATCAGCGCACCAATAGCGGCCGCAATCGCCATCGCAATCAGGACAAACATGGCGGTGCGGTAGTGTCGCGAAAAGAAGCTGATCATTTGATGGCCATAGGTCCTTCCGAGGTAAGCAACGGCAAAGAAACGCAGGCTGCGCCCTGCAATGAGCGCAGAAACAAATTTCTTGCGCGGGAATTGCATGACGCCGGCGGTCATCAGGACCGTCGTGAAGGGAAACGGCGGCGGGAGAAGAGCGCCACCCAGGACGGTGATGCTTCCGAATTTCTCAAAGCCTTTGTAGACTGCCTCTGCGCGGGATCTCCCTACCTTCTTTTCCAAAGTCTGCTCGCCGCCTTTTTCCGCCAAGCGATAGGTTAGATAGCCTCCGAGCACCTCTCCCACTGTTGCCATCAAGGCGTAATAGGCCCACCGCTCAGGCTGGTGCGCAGCAACCAGGATCACGCAAACATCAACACTTCCCGGCGGGGCAGAGATAAAGGGAGTGTTGTCAAAGAGACCCAGCAGAATGAATCCGGGACCGCCCAGACGGCGGATCCATTTCCATACCGCATCGGACATTATCAATAGGGCAAGCAGGGTTGTCATGGAATATTGCACTCACTTCCCCGTCATGCGAAATTGCAATGCGGCACGCCGTCTGGTGTCGAGGAAGCGCCCGATGCTGAGCCATGGTTGACGCCGTCTGTGTTCGCCGTCCGGCGAGCTAGAGGTGATTAGGCCAGTTCACTCATGAAGCTGCCAGTGAAAAAGCGATCTCCTGAGGTTGGCGCTGACAAAAACATTGGGCACGCGACAACTAGTCAGGGTAATTGGCTGCGTAGTCGAACTCGATTAGGTTCTTCACCTCTGAGACGCCGGGTTCTGTCCATGCCGCGCGCTCCGCCTCTTCGCGCTCTGCCCAGGAATGTACGTTGCCGCTCAGAGTCACAATCCCCTGATTGACCTTCACTCGGATGAGGTTTGCATCCAGCATCGCATTGCGCCTGAATGCGGCTTCGATGCCTTGCTGGATCTCGGTTGGCGTTTCGACAGGTTTGACGGCAATATCATTCAAGATCCCCTTCAAGCCCATCAGGCCATGCACTGCGGTTTCGGCATTCGATCTCTGGTACTCCGAATCAACTTCTCCCTGTAGCGTCAGCCACCCATGCTCTACGATCACGCGAATTCGATCGGAAGGCACGGACGTCGTCCATTCCAGAGCCATTTCAGCCGCACGTGCAATATCGGCGTCGGTCCGCTCGCTGGAGTCTGGCAACACCACCTCGAGTTCGACGGCCAATCCCATCACACCGACCACGCGCTTGACCGCCCTTTCAGCCGCCCACTTCTCAAAGTAACTATCGACAGACCCGCTCAGAGTTACGATTCCCTCGTTGACCCCTACGCCAATCTTTGTGGGACGCGTCAGGGCGGGCTCATGCCTGAGTTCTTCCTGAATGCATATTTGAAGATCCCGGTCGCTCATTTTTCACTTACCTTTCTGCTCCGCTGAAGGCTTCGTCCAGCCCCTTGCCAGAGCCGTTGATTTCGTTGCCCAGCCACCGAAAGCGATAGGCGCTTGCACCATCAGGGATGCGCCGTATAACTACGACAACTGCGCCTTACGTGCCTGTTCCTGTGTCACTTGACAATCCTTCCTCAGCCCCTTCTTCTATCTCGTCTTCGAGTGTGTACTTTCGTGTCTGCGACTCGAGCCTGCTCTCATTGGGGCAGAACCGATCCACGAGGGCTATACGAAAGGCGTCTTGTACCTGCCAGCCAATTAAGGAGAGCACGCTCCTTGGAGCGAGCCCTACAAGCACATCAATGTACGGATCCAGAAGCACTTCGCGAGTGATGGAATCGCTTCTCAGTTCGCCCATGGCTCACCTCCGTGAGTTTGACCAATACCGGCGCCCCCCCCGGAAAAAGGCGCCGTGCGTATTCGCACTTTGCGAGATCGCAGCGAATTCGTATTCTGGTCGATGCAACCTGTGCGTTGATTGTTATGAGCAGCTTCACTCCCGGAGCCACTAGTGGCAATCCGGCAGTTACACGGTCTTCGGTTCAATCCGTTCCTGTTTGGCTGGCTCGGTCTTCGCCAGGTCTAACTCCAGCACTCCGTCCTTCACTGCAATTCGGACCTTGTTCACAGTGACTGGACTCGGCAATTCGATGACCCGCGTCATTTCGTTCGGGCAACTCACGGAAAAGCCAGTCCCGGATCTTTTCGCTATTGCCGACCGCCGCGTAATCATCACGCGGTTCGGTTGCACCTTGATTCTCAGATCCTCCTCCTTCACTCCTGGAACATCAGCGCGCACGGTCAACGCAACGGAAGATTCGGAAAGACTGATATGGATTGGGCGAAGGCGTTCGGCTTCATGCTCGAGCCACTCTTCCAGAATGTGAGATGAGGAGTCTCTTTCGCTTTCAACACTCCCAAATTCCCTGGAAATCACCAGCTGCTTGATATCGCGGTCGTCTCTGTCCTCCTCGAAAGTCTCCTCGCTCGGGCGCCCCATACACATTTCGTTCACACTGGTTTTTGACGATGATTCGTCCATTGCTACCTCCTTATCGCTCGAAGCCACCAAAATTGATTTCGACACAAGTTCGTTCGATACCTGGGTCACGGAGGGCGTCAGAGGCGCCAAATCCAATAAGAGGTGGATCAATCCAGGCGATTCCTCTGCCCGTGTTTATCCCGGGCTCTGTCGATGGAAGACGGAATCTGGTGCCGTCGTAACCAATCTCGTTTTCGTATGGAAGGGCAAGCAGGATTTGCTCCATCTGGGCACCTCCTCGGCACCTTGTGCTGAAGCAATATTCTTGCCACTTCTAAGTCTTTGAAAATGCGAGTAGATGCGCAACGCTGCTCGCAATTCCCTCGATAATTCGCGACCTTCGCGAACAGCTGCCCCATCTGATAGCGGAAAATCAATGAGATCAATTCTGGAGTCCGCGTCCAACTCAAATTGGACGTAGGACGGGAAGCAACATTGCGTCCGCGACCGTCCGTATTCGAGAGAATTTACCTTGTTCAAAGACACTGCAACCCCTAGGCGCAAGGGGAACCGCACAGCGCAGGATCCCTGAAAGAATAGGAAGAAGTCCAAACGAATCCCAAACGAGGTCTGCTGCTTGCACGTTCAAGCTCGACTGAATCCAAAGACATCGCGATTGGCGGAGAAGGCTAAGAGGCCTCGACTCAGTTGTGCGTGGTTCATCCTCTTACTGCTTTTCTCCCCGCTAGTTCATAGTTCGAAATCTAATCAGGCGCCGTCGCCCGAATACCGTCTTCGGCTTTATCACACGCATACCCAGGAGCATCTTGACGTCGTTTACAGACGCGGGGATAAATATGTGCCAGAGGCTTTAGATCAGCTTGGCCATTTCCTTCGCGATCACCGAACGGGCACAGTGCATCATTTCGATCCGCGGCTCTTCGATCTTCTCCACGATCTCACTTTGTCCCTCGACGACGACGGCGGCGAGATCGATGTCATCTGCGGATACCGTACCCCATGGAGTAATGAATTCCTGCGCACGCGGAGCTCGCAATCGGGCGTGGCGCGCCACAGCCTTCACATGCAGGCGGAAGCTATCGATATTCGCTTACCGGGTATTCCAACCTCATCGGTCAGGGACGCAGCTCTGCACCTGCAACGTGGCGGAGTAGGGTACTATCGCGGCTCTGATTTCGTGCACGTGGATGTTGGCCCGGTTCGGCATTGGTAAATCGGCGTCACCACGGATACGGATAGGCTTTGCCCACGACAACCTTCATCGTCACTCCGATGTTGAAGTTGTCATCGTAAGCGCGCAGCCGGAACTCGGGTATGTTGACCACGATCGGAGCTTCTTGGTACGAATCCGGCATCCAACGCCATCGCTCCAGAGTCAGTTGCATCTGCCGGACTCTGCGGCTGAAAGGAACGTTCAAATCGGCCAGCGTTTGAGTGTCAATGTCGCCGCTTGGATCGCGGCCGTGGCGCCGCTGGAAGTTCTTCATCGCATCGACGAGTGCGCCCTGATATACCGGTGGGTCGACCGGAACATTGACGTCACGCGGCAGATCACCGGTTAGACGGAGCAGCCGGACGATTCTGGGAATACCGGAATAAACGTCGCCAGGCAGGATTCGTTTCTTGAATCGAGGGAGCTGTTCTCCATCATCTTCCTTTTCCAGGTCAAGATACGTCTGCAATGCCTGAATCGTACGCCGGTACCCGGGATATTTCGGTTCTACCCGGGACAGAATGCCGGCCACATCTATCCCGCTGACCACGTAGTCCTTGATAAACTCGGCTAGATCGTATTTCCTCGCGTCTTCATCCAAGGCGAAAGCGAGATGCCGCGGGTTCACTTTTCCGATATGAAGGTCGGAGATGTAGCGCATGACGCAGACCGTGAGATCGAGATCGAACTTCACCTGATCCATGTCGACCGGTTGGCGTGTCTCTGGTCTAAGCTTTGCCAGTCGCTGGTCCCAGCGGGATCCGTCATAGTCTTCAGCAAAGAGCCCTTTCCGGCCAGCCTCGCGAAACAACGCAATCAGTTGCTTTGCCTGCGCGGTCGGCTCACCACCCTTGATCCACCAGAGCGAGTAGCCGTTGAACCCGTAGAACTTCTTCAGGTGCTTGCTGTAATCGCCGAAATCCGGCCAACGCAGATCGGCCGAATCGCCGCTCTCAATCGTTCTCAGCAGCCAAGATTGACCTTCGGCACTCAGCTCCGGCGCCTTCGCGCCCATGTCCGCGATCGCCGAATGAGTCTCCCAGGGTTCGGTGGAATAGGCTCCTGTCGGCCAGGTCGCCACAACCAACATAACCGTCGCCAGCATCCCAGGATTGCTTCTAATCCTGATTCGTTTCACGTGTTTCCTCGCTGGACTTTCCTGCAAGGTAAGGGCCAAACTTAATCTGGTCGTTTCGAATGTTTTGAGCGATGGCTGGTGCGATTTGATCGTCGCGAAGTTCGTGAAATCGCGACCGGCCCGCAAATCTGCGATTCTCACCCTCTATGCTTTCAGGTGTTTGCCAATTGGCGACCGCAATGCTGTATCGAGAAGTGTTCTGCCACGCGCTTCAACCGAAGAACAGGAATTGCTATGACCAGCACCAGCCGTGAGGACCATCTCCGCAAGTGTGGGCACGGGCCGTGCATCTGCATGGTCTATCTAGAGCAGGAGTATTGCAGCCGGCATTGTTCCCGGGCTTCCAATACGGAGAAGACCGAAGAACAGTGCGACTGCGGGCACCATAACTGCGCGATCAGGGGATCTTCGCAAAGACAATCTCCAGCTTTCGTTTCCTGCGAGTAGACCGGCGGCACTGTGAACATCGATTCAGGCCACGCGTAGATCAGCCTCTCGAATCACGTTCCATATGGCCGCCGCCTTTCCTCAAAACTCAATCTGTCGGCCGTCAAAGGGTTGAAGTGACCTTTCATGGACGAGCGGGCGTCGCGCGTCATGGTCTTGCAGCTTTTCGCAAATCCGCGAAAGAATCGTGACCTGGTCATTTATCTTCTCGAACCTTTTCAACAGCTTGCGGATGGCCCTTGCGTTGCAGTATCAGCAAACGTGCGGCAAGAGCCCTTGCCTTACTGCTGTAGTTCTGGAGGGCGCGGAGAAAGGACATGAATGTCGAAGCAAGAACGGTCAGGATCGCAATCCAGGACAAGCCCGCATTCAAGCCGAATTGGGTTGGAACGAAGGTCGAGGCCTCGATCAACCGCTCCGAACTCGCGTTAGCCGGCATGGAAATCATGACGATCTCCGATTGGCACGCCCTGAAACTCGAACTCCATCGGAGATTTCAGGAATTGAAACTATCGGGCGATGGCCTTTGGCAAAGAGTAAAGCCCGATCTCGAAGCCAAGGTCTCTGTATTGGAGGAATCGATCGGGTTGTCAACTCCATGTTCCGGAAAGATTCGGCGCGAACCTGGCGGTCAACAAAGGAACAACCGATCGCTTTTCTGAGCAGACGCCGGCTCATGGGAGATCGTTGAAAAGGAGAAGAGAAATGGAAAGTGTAAAAAACGCTGTGAAGGAAGTTACAGGGGCATCCATCGGATGCGCCGTCGTCATGATCGTGTTGGGACTGCTGGCGGTGATTCTTCCGCATGCCTTGGGGATCGCCGTCTCCGTCGTATTTGCATGGCTGATCGTATTTAGCGGGGTGGTGTATCTCGCATTTGCATTCACCAGCCTAAGCGCCGGAAGACTTATTTGGAGACTGATGATCGGGGCAGTCTACATTCTGGGCGGCGGCTATCTGGCCTTCCATCCTGGAATCGCCCTCGAATCTCTCACTGTCGTTCTGGCTGTGGTTTTTGCTCTGGAAGCCATGTTGGAGCTGACGTCATTCTTCATGTTCCGCCTGGTCCCAGGATCCGGCTGGGTGTTGTTCGACGCTCTCGTCACCTTGCTATTGGCCGGTTTGATTCTGTACCCGTGGCCGTCCAGCTCGACATGGGCTATTGGAATCATCCTCGGTGTCAACCTGATCTTCAGCGGTGTTACCGTGCTGCTGTATTCAGTGGCGGCACGCAAAACCATGGAGGTGCTGAACCCATGAATCCAGAAATGGCACTGCTGTTCATCGCTCTCGAAGTCTGCCTCACGGGCGCAATGATTCTCCTTGACAAGAAGTTCGCGCGACAGCCGGTTCACATGGCAGTGATTAAAACACCAGACGTAGTCCGCCCGCGCCGGCAGTCTCAGCGGCAGGATCGCTGCGGACAAGACAGTTAGAAGGAACGAACATGAGCACGAGCACGATCGATCAGTCTGAGCTTGGGACGATCATCCCGCCGCCAAGCGCAATTCAGCGGACGGGCGACCAGGGGGTTTCCACGTCGAATGCAGCAGCATTCGAATCCATCCTGGCGCATGATCTGGATCGGCTTTACGGCATTGCATTCAGACTCCTTCGCAATCACGAGGATGCGGAGGACGCTTTGCAGGAGGGGCTTTGGAAAGCATTCCGACGTCTGCCTTCATTTGAAGGCCGCTCGGCACTCTCGACCTGGGTGACGCGAATCGTTATTAATTCAGCGCTCATGACTCTGCGCCGCAGGAAATCTCATCTGGAGTACTCCCTGGATGAGATGACGGAGAATCAACCAGCAGCTCTTGCCTTGCGAGCTGCGGACAAACGGCCCGACCCGGAGCAAATGTGTGCTGCCTCTGAGTTCATCAAGGCAACGGAAAACCAATTGCTGCGACTCTCAGACTGGGAGCAGGCCGCCTTTCATCACTTCGTGATAAAAGGCCACTCGGCAAAAGAATCCGCTTCGGCATTTAGCGTTCCAGTGGCTACATTCAAATCACGAATCTGCCGCACACGCGGTAAGCTGGCACGGGGGATGCACCATTCCCGGAACAAAGCGTGCGCTGAGCCGCTTATCGGAGATGTTATCCATGACGCCAAACCCCAGTGAGAACAAAGTTGCTGCTTCCGGGCTGAACGCCCGTGAGGCCGAAGCGCGCCTGGTCCAGTTCGGACCGAATGAGCCCGCTGCGACAAAGCATCGCTCTCCTGTCGCCGACCTTCTGCGCATGTTTGTCAGTCCGCTGACACTGATCCTGCTCTTCGCTGCCGTAGCTTCGGGATTTCTAGGTGACAAGGTCGATGCGGGGATTATTTGCGCGATCGTCCTGCTGAGCGCGGTGATCGATTTCAATCAGACCTACCGATCGCAGAAGGCGGTTGACCAGCTGCAGAATCAAGTGGCCCCCACTGCAACAGTCCTGCGCGATGGAACCTGGACAGAGATCCGTCGCCGGGATGTTGTTCCAGGCGACGTGGTCCAGCTCTCGGCGGGAGACATGGTGCCTGCGGATGCACGCCTGCTCACAGCGCGCGATCTGTATGTTCAGCAAGCGGCCTTGACGGGAGAATCTCTTCCTGCCGCCAAGACCGCTTCCGCAGAACCAGCCTCAACAAAAGCAGATGCGGCTAACATGGTCTTTCTTGGCACGTCAGTTGTAAGTGGAACCGCGACTGCGGAGGTTATTGCGACGGGAGGGCGCACCGCTTTTGGCGACATTGCAACAAGGCTCACCGCGCGCGCCGAAGAGACTGCGTTCGACAAAGGCCTGCGGGATTTCAGCCGGTTCCTCGCGATGACCGTCTTCTTCCTCGTTCTCTTCCTCATCACCGTAGGCGTTTTGCGCCATCGCGATCCATTTCAATCCCTGCTTTTCGCTGTCGCGCTGGCCGTTGGCCTCACGCCGGAGTTCCTGCCCATGATCACGTCGGTCACCCTCGCCAAAGGCGCCGTGGCCATGGCACGCAAAAACGTGATCGTCAAGCATCTTTCCTCCATTCAGAATCTCGGCAGTCTCGATGTGCTTTGCAGCGACAAGACAGGGACACTCACGATCGGAACCATGCTCTTTGATCGGTCTCTCGATGCTTTCGGCGATCCCTCCAGCCGGCCATTGGAGCTCGGGTTCCTGAACAGTAAGTTCGAGACGGGCATCCGCAGTCCACTCGACGACGCGATCGCTCGCCAGAATCCGCAAAACGTCGAGGGATACACCAAGTGTGATGAGATTCCCTTCGACTTCGAACGAAAGCGTCTATCCGTAGTTGTCGAACGGCAGTCGCAGCGCGTTCTGGTGACCAAGGGTGCGCCGGAGGGGATCTTTCCGCTTCTCACTGGTTACCAGGCCGGCGGCAAGACAGAATCCGTTGACCAGGAAGCCATCAAGCGCATTCGCCAAGCCAGCGACACGTTGAACAGTCAGGGATACCGTTCACTGGCGGTCGCTTACGCCGAGGTTCCCGCGCGCCCCGATTATTCGGTAAAGGACGAGTGCAACCTTATCCTGGCCGGCTTTCTCACTTTCACTGATCCGCCATTACCGGATGCAGACGAAGTTCTGCGTTCACTCAAGCAGGATGGCGTCGAAGTGAAGGTCATCTCAGGCGACAACGATCTTGTGACTGCCCGGGTGTGCGCAGAGGTGGGTCTCAACACCAGCCACATCGTCACAGGCGATGAAATATCCAAGATGACGGAACCCGCCCTGGCCCATGACGCCGAAGAAACCCATGTCTTCGCTCGCATCTCGCCCGCGCAAAAAAGCAGAATACTCCTTGCCCTCAAGCATAGCGGACACGCCGTCGGCTTTATGGGCGACGGGATCAATGATGCTCCTTCGATTCACGCCGCCGATGTGGGCATCTCCGTTCCGAGCGCAGCCGACGTGGCCCGCGAAGCTGCCGACGTCATCCTCATCAAGCCCGGCCTGCGCGTTCTTCACGACGGCATTATCGAAGGCCGAAAGGCATTCGGGAACGTGATGAAGTATCTCTTCATGGGCACGAGTTCGAACTTCGGGAATGTGTTCAGCATGGCCGGAGCATCGCTCTTTCTCGGTTTTCTTCCCATGCTTCCTACGCAGATTCTGCTGAACAATTTCCTTTACGACCTGTCTCAGATCACGATCCCGACGGACAACGTGGACGAAACATACCTGGTCAAGCCCCAGAGATGGGATATCGGCTTGATTCGCGATTTCATGGTATTCATCGGACCCATCAGCTCCATCTTTGATTTTCTGACCTTCTATGTGCTCCTTCATTTCTTCCGCGCGACTGAAGCGCAGTTTCATACTGGATGGTTCGTCGAGTCTCTCGCTACCCAAACTCTTGTGATTTTTATCATCCGCACGGCGAAGAATCCGCTGAAGAGCCGGCCCAGCACGGCTCTGCTTGCGACGTGTCTGGGGGTGGTCACCGTCGGGACACTCTTGCCGTTCAGTCCTCTCGCAGGCACGCTGGGCTTTACTCCCCTGCCGTTCAGCTATTTCATCTTTGTGGCCGTTGCAACTTTGGCCTACCTGCTGCTGGTGGAAGTCGCGAAGAGAATGCTTCTCAACCATGAGACGCAAAAGAACGCAGTCAATTATTCACGTTCAGCAGTGGCTGCAGGTTAGATTACCAGCGCGAGCGCTTATGGAAAGCGTGCGGGCTGAGATCGGTGGTGAAGACGATGAGCGGGAACGCTTCGAATGCGCAAAGCTCCGAAGGATCAAGGAAGAAAGCCCTTCCCGCGCGGCGCGTGGTTCTGGATCTCTGCTTGATTCTCTCGCTCATCGCGACTGTTCCACCTGCACATACCCAGTCAAATCCGCGGCTCCAGGCCTTCTTCGAACAGAATGTTGGACTTAGCCAGGAACAAATCGATCAGATCCGCCATGGTATACCCGTCGTGAAGGCATTTCCTCCGCGAACTTCGGCCGAGGTCTTTCTGTTTGGTGCGGTTTATATTCACGCGGCGCCGGAGGATTATCTGCGTTTAGTATCGGACCTCAATCGCTTCCGGAGGGTTCCGGGTTATCTGGATCTCGGAGTCTTTGGAAACCCTCCAAAGTTTTCAGATTTGGATAGCCTCTCTTTGGACTCGGACGATGTCCGCGAACTGAGGAAATGCCAACCCGGAAGTTGCGGAATTCAGTTGCCCGGCAGCTCGATGGAGGAACTCCAGCGATCCGTCGATTGGTTGGCCCCGGACGTTGATCAACGCGTCGACCAGTTTCTCCGGCACAAGGCACTAGGCCTTCTCCTGGCCTACCAGAAAGAAGGCAACCACGCTCTTGGAATCTATGAGGACAAGTCCGAGCCAGCTTCCGTCGCGCAGGAGTTTGCCTACATGCTGGGCTATTCCAAGGCATTGCCGGCCCAGCTACCTGATTTCTACAGCTACCTTCTCGCCTATCCCGACGCCAAGGCGACCAATATCGACGATCGCTACTATTGGACCAAGGTCAAGTTTGGGCTCAAACCAACGCTACGCATGATTCATCAAGTAACAATGCGAGGAAATCCTGGAGAGGACGTGGCCTATGCCGTCGCCGAAAAACAGCTCTATTCGAGCCACTACTTCGATACAGCGCTAAGCCTGTCCTTCTGCGTCCGAGATCGTGCCACCTCGGGCCATCCCGGCTTTTATCTGATTATGGCCATGGGCACCGAACAGCTTTCGATGGAGGGGCTCAAGGGAGAAGTTATCCGGAAGGTCGTTGTGGGGCGCTCCGCCTCCAATCTCCAGGCAGCGCTCACGAACATCAGGAATTCGCTGGAGGCAAACAGCAAACCATAGGACTGTGTGGAGCTGCGTTTTAGCAGATGCGGACAAGAAGAATCGTCGGAAGGGAAGTCTGTTGGGAGGACAACACAATGACTCTGTCAAAGGAAACGCATCTTCATCGTATGGGCCAGATCGCTGAAGTATTGTCTCAGCACGGCCTCGGTTCACTGTATAGCGCGCTCGGTTTGCAGCGCTTTGCAGTCACCACGAAGCTACCCTCGGAGCGTGCGGCCGCATTGACTCCTCCCGAACACCTGCGGATGGCGCTCGAAGAACTAGGCGCAACATTTGTGAAATTGGGGCAACTGCTATCGACACGCGCCGATCTGTTGCCACCGGAATATCTGGCCGAGTTGAGCAAGCTGCAGGATTCGGTCACGCCAGTCCCAACTGGACAGATTGAACATCTGCTTGTGAAAGAACTCGGCAAGCCCATCGATGCCGCGTTCGCAAGCTTCGATCCGAAGCCTCTCGCCGCAGCCTCCATCGGACAAACGCACCTTGCGACGCGCAAGGACCATGTTCATGTTGTGGTCAAGGTGCAGCGGCCCGGAGTTGCCGAGCAGGTCGAGGAGGATCTAGAGATTCTGCGAAACCTTGCCGCGACCGCAAGCCACCATTGGGAGGCTGGCAAACAGTACGACTTGATCGGGCTGGAGGAAGAATTCGAGCAGACCATTCGCGAGGAGCTCGACTATTCGCACGAAGCTCGCAATGCCGAGCGCTTTGCCGCCAATTTCAAGGGCGATGAAAGCGTGCATATTCCGCGGGTCTTTTGGGATACTTCGACAGCACGGGTGCTCACCCTCGAGCGCGTTTCGGGGATTAAGGTAAACGATCAGGCGAAGCTCCATCGAGCGCATATTGACCCTGCGGCGCTGGCCCAGCACGGAGCGCAGATCGTCATGAAGATGATCTTCGACGACGGTTTTTTCCACGCTGACCTGCATCCCGGCAATCTCTTTGTCGAACACGGGGCCCGCGTGGCGCTGATCGATTTCGGCATGGCCGGCACTCTGGACGAGCGCACGCGCGATTGTCTCTCCGACTTGATCATTGCCATCGGCGATCGGGACTTCGATCAACTCACGGAAGTGTTTCTCGAACTCGGGCGGAGCACGAAGCCCGTTGACCGGAACGCGCTGCAGCTTGACCTCGAGCATCTTATCAAGCCGTCTTACGGTAAAGAGCTTAAGGAAATCAAACTGGCTCCGCTACTGAACGGCGTATTCGCCACACTCCGCAAGCACTATCTGCACCTGCCGGCGGATCTCACATTATTGTTGCGCTCGGTGATCATGGCGGAAGGCATGGGCGCGAGCCTCGATCCCACCTTCGATCTGATGACCGTAATCGAGCCCTATGCTGAGCGCATGACCGAGCGGCAGTACTCACCTTCGCGCTGGCTCGGCAAGCTGGGTCCGGCGAGCGTGGAGATGGCTCGATTGAGCCTTGCCCTGCCGCAGCAGATGCGGCGGGTGCTGGGCGACATCGAGCGCGGAAATTTTGCAATCGGATTGCGTGCGGAGAGTTTAGAGCCGTTTGCGCTTCGTCTGGAAAATCTGGCGAACCGCCTGGTCCTAAGCATTCTGGCTGGCGCTTTCATTGTCGGCTCGGCCGTTCTGCTGTCGTTCTATCATCCTCAGGGCTGGGAGCGATGGGCTGGACAGTTGTTGAGATTCGGCTTTCTGATCGCTACCGCGCTAAGTCTCTATCTGGCTTGGAGAATCGCTCGCTCTCGCCGTAGATGAATTCCACTATTTGGCCCTTTCCTTCTGTATAGCCGGATTTCGAATCGCCGAGAATGTCCGGAGAGCTTTCGCGCAGTCGCATCACGCTTACCATTCAGAGAAATCGCTTGATCGGGCAAACAGCCGTCCGGTAATCGCACCAAAAAGGAAGCCGCCCACGTGAGCGGCGTATGCGACGCCGCCACTCTGCACGTCCGCCACCGAGCCAATCTGATCGAAGAGCTGGATAAAAAACCACACTCCAATCAGGAGAAACGCCGGGATAAAGCTTACGCGAGCGAGCCAGCCAAAGAACCAAAGGGTCTTTATCTGATCGCCCGGAGAGATCACGATGAATGCGCCCATGACGCCCGCGATGGCGCCGCTCGCTCCCAGGCTGGGAAGAGTGGAGTGCGGAGTCATCGCTGTCTCTGCCAGCGCGGCCACCAGGCCGCTGAGCAAATAAAACAAGGTGTATTTCAGGCGTCCCATGGCATCTTCCACCCTGGGGCCGAATGCGTGCAGAAACACCATGTTGCCGATAATGTGCATCCACCCCGCATGCATAAACTGAGAAGTCAGAAGCGTAATCCAATGATGGCCCGCGACGACATCCGCTGGGATCTCCGACCATTGCATCACAAACTGATCGCCGCCAATCAGTTCGAGGATGAAAACGCCGAAGTTGATCGCGATGATTGCGATGGTCGCGACCGGGGATCTCACGGTCCTTCGGGACTCGTCCGCCAAAGGGATCATTCCGCCCATGGGCGCCTCTTGTTCGGTGATTTCAACAAAGCAGGGTTGAGCCCAATCTTACCCCTTTTCGGGCGTTAAAGATGGACGTGGTCGAATCCGGGGAGGCTGAGACTCCGGCTTCTCAGGTGAACCCGGATCTGATCGCAGCCTCTGCTGTTTCCCACTGAAGCGAAAGATGCCCCATCCCGACAATCAAGCTGCTTTCAGGAAATCCTGGACAGCTGCTTTCAAATCCTTCTCGAAGGCCTTGGCATCCGTGGTCAGTTCCTTCTCAAAGTCCTTGATTTCGTGATTCACCGCTTCTGCCAGAACCTGCCGTAGCCTCGACTTGGCGACCACAATCAGAGTCGCCGTACTCGCCTGGAGCGTATCGCCGATTTCCTTCAAATCGGATCGAGACATTCCTGCCCAGAAGTGCCCAATCAGCGTCCCGAGAACCGCGCCGGCCGCCAACTCCCATACCAGATACGGCGGAAAGAAGACGCCAACCAATGCCCCCACCGCCAGACCGCTCCAGGCACCGTATTGCGTGGGTTTCTCGGTCGTGTGAATCTTCACCTTGCCGTCAGCGCCCTTGCTGACAACCGCCGCATCATACACGCCGATTACGCCGTCGCGATAAAGCTGCCTCACCGCCGCGTAATCCGTGTTTGCATCGTTGAGATTTGGATAACTCGCAACGTAAACAACCACCGTTTTGTTCTTCTCGTGAGTCTTCATAACCATTCCTTTCCTCCTTATGAGCCGACAGCGGCTCAATGGCTTTCTCTGCCGCGGCCACGAGTGCGAATCGCTGGCCGGCGGCGGATACTGGACAGTTAACGATCCCATGCCGCAGAACCTCACGGCCCCAGGAACTTGGACCTGCTCGCGTCCCACTTCCGTTCGTCTGACAAGGTCCGGTCCCATACGAAATCAAGAGACATCCGCTTCACGGTTTTCTAGATCGCGCTCTTCTTGGCCAGGCTATTGACCTTCCCGCTGAGAGTCACCACGCACTCTTTACGGTGACGCCGATGTCGGCGCTGTTCACGCCCGGCTCCCACCGCAACTGCTCGCGAACATCGTTCTGTAATTGTTCATCACTCCACATAACACCCTCCTTCGTTCGGGTGAGGTTTTGTGCCTCTAGAGTGGGGGCAGGCAAATGACACTACGCCCAAAAAGAACGTGTGCACGTCCCCCTTCGATGGAAACCGTCTACTTCTTACCGACCTTCGCCGATTGCACACCGCCAACGGCCCTGATTGTCCGAGGTTCCCTTATCTGTTCACATCTTGCGAAGTCCGATTGCCATGGCCATCCAGCTGATCCCACTCATAAAGAGATCGATTCCAATGAACAAACCTATCGCCCAAAGCCCGGTGAGAGGCCACTGCGCCAGTAACATCCCGCCTAGGACCATCGAAATCAGTCCACTGAAAACGTGCCAACCCCAACCTTGGAGATGGAACCAGAGAGAAGCCGCTACCTCATACAGCCCGCCGGCCAGAAAAAACAGCGACATCATAAAAGTCGCAACTTCGGCGCTGATCAGGGGCCTGGCGAGGAAAAGAATCCCCGTAAGCAGAAAGAGAACCGCCGCGAGTAGATGCAGGAAGAACCCCGACCAATGCCCGACCATGAACGAATCGATGAACTCAATTGCTCCGGCGAAAATCAGCAGCCATCCGAAGAACAGCATGGACCCGACCGTCGCAGCGAATGACCGGATCATCGCGGCTACCCCTAACAGCGCGAGCACAATCCCGAAGGTCAGGAACCAGCCCCAGTGGCTCACCATGTCGCGGGTCATTTGGAAAGTTGCAGAACCGATCTCTGCCATTGTCGTTCCTCCTTATGGCTATCAGTTGGTTGATTCAGGACTTTCACTTCTCGGCCAGGGGGCGCATTCGTTATTCAGCGAGTGTGCACCTTGGCTTCGATGTTCTTGACCTCTTTTTCAAACTTCGCGACCAGTGACTCAAGGTTCTTCTTGGCGTGCTCCCAGTTGCCGTCACCCAAACTGCGCAGCTCGTCGAATTTCTGGCGTAGCTGGATTTTTTGCACAGTTATAGCGGTGATCGCCTTTATCTCCGCGGTAGCCTTTGCAGTCTCGGCTTGCGCCTTCAACGTCTCGAACTTGGACTCGAGAGTCTTGATCTTCGCTTCCAGCATGTCGTGGACTGCTTTTTTCGTGACCTTGGTTTCAATGCTCATTTTGATAATCCTTTCGGTTTTTGTTTCTTCAACGTTGTCGGCTTCCGAGCGAGGCTCGTTGGAATACTCCTGAGGAGTCCGAACGGCACAAAGTCGTTCCCAGAAAGCACGCTTCGTGCCCGATACGGACTCCGTGATTTCGCCTATGACAGTCCTCGCTCCTCAGATTGCGTTTCGATAATCCTTGGGGCAGAAACTGCTGCGGATCCTACACGTGGATCTCCGCCGCTTTCTGCTGCATCGTCGCTGCTTTTGCTTTGAGCAACTCGGCCTTGGCCTTCGCCTCGCGCCCCACCGCTGCTCGCTGCTGCTCGGCCTTTTCAAGGTGAGCTTTGATCTTGGCATCGAGCTGGTTGATCTTCGTCTGCAGCTTTAGCTTGCGATCGGCGCTGGCCTTCGCTTGCTCGGCCTTCATTTGCGCCATATCCGCCTTCATGGCCGCAACGTCTGCTTCGTGAAGCGTATGCTTGACCTCGGACAACGCCCGCCGGAACACCTTCCCTCCGACGGCTTCCATGGACTGATCAAGCGGGGTCGTCCAGTCTTCACGGATCTCCGCAACCAGTGCATACTTACCCGGCAATAACTCCCTCGACGCATCGTCAACGAAGTCGACGTCGATTCCCACGGCCCTTGTGTCTGTGATCGCCCCGGTCAACAGGCCAACAGAGGCGCCAATCGCCAGTCCGACGGGTCCTCCCAAGAGACCGATTAGGGCGCCCAGTGAGGTACCTGCAAGCACACCCAGACCCCATTGATCATTGCTTTCCTTGACTGTGATTGAGCCGTTCGCATTCTTCACGATCACTGCGTCGGCGTATACCGCGATGCTGCCTTCGCCGTCGAGCTGGGCAAGAGCCCGCCTTCCCGCGTAGGCTTTGTCTTCGGTATCGAATACAACAACTAACATTCTGTCCATAGCCGTAAACTCCTTGAGAATTTGTCTTCCGCCTCTATCTATGCAGTTCACTCGCCAACCGGTAAATGCATGAAAACGTTCGAGCGCCCGCATCACGAATTCGCGGTCTGCCCGCGATTTTGCGATCTTTGCGGCCACGGTTGTGAGTTGCCAATTCGGACGGAAGAATCCTCTCGGGCTGCGCCTGCTGATGCGTCTCGCTGTACTGGGAGGAAATCTACGTTTCGGGAGAGTTTCCGGGCTCAGGTCGCCCGTCGCCGGCGAAAAGTACCTGCATCCGAACGTTTAGCGGAGTTCAATACGAACTGGCTCGATTAAGTTGCCGATCGGCATCCCTGCTGAGCAGCAATTCACTTTTCGCTGGTGTAAATGAAGTTACTTCCACTGCCGAATCGTCAGGACAGGACAGGGCGCGCCAGCCATGATTTCAACGAGGTTGTGGCCTAAAGAATATTCGCTCAGAATCGAATGTTTCTCAACACCAACGGCGACGAGATCCACACCCGTCCTTATGGATGCATTGCATATTGCCGGACCGACGGCGCCAAAGAGCACTTGGATCTCCGCATCTCCCTTGGTCAGCCGTTGGAGCTGATCCTGCGCACTCTGAACTCTTTTCTGCTCGGCCCCTTTGGGTAGAACATGCGCGACGGTGAGTTTAGCCGAGAATCGCTGGCGAACCGACCGTGCATACGCGAGACTTCGGAATGACACGTCGCTCAGGTCCGTAGCATAAAGAATGTGAGAAGGCCCCCCATGAGGCCAGCTTCTCAGGGAGCGGCAGATTCCGACAGTAATCACCGGGACCAATGTTTTTCGCAGAATTCGCTCTGCTGTCGAACCCAATGCATATCCAACGCCAGTTTCGCGCCAGGTGAAAAGTCAGTTGGGACGAGGATTCGTTCCACTTGTCCCTTCGGAAGGTACTTTGAGCTCGTCATAACTTTTCCTCCGCTTTAGGAGACTGCGCAGCCGCGTTCAGCGGTGATGTCTACTGATTTCCAAAGCGACACACTGGATGTTCGCTTCACTCTAGACCAGGTAAACTTCCCACTCTTGTGCCGCAAGAACAAGCATCAGACGTGAGATACCGCTGAAGATCATGCTGATGCCGATCGATGCCCCAATGACGACTGAATTACCTGCGGGCCAGGCGATCCAGATAAGAACGGCAATGCCTAAGGTCAGAATTGAATCGAAGAAAATCCATCTCACGCCGTGGAGCTGTCTAAGCCGCCAGCACTGCACAAACTCCAGACCTACTTCTGCATTTAGATAAGTCGCCAGGCCGACTGTCAGAACTGTGATGCCTACAGAGTTTCGAAGCAGCAGGTAAAACCCTGCGGCTCCATATACAACACCAAGAAGCAATTCCCAAATGAACCCGCCGCCCTGGCCCAGGGCATGCCGGCCGAATAGCACATGAACCAGGCCACTAAAGATAAGTAGGCAGCCCATCAGTTCTGCAGCAGCCATTCCTGAGACTATGGGGAAGATGATCGTCACCAGGCCGGCGCCAATCATCAGCACGCTCAGGACAATCGACCACGCGAGCGATCGCTTCGCAACTCTCATGATTGATCCTGCGCTCACATGCCTACCTGACTGTTCCGCGAGATTCACGCGAGCAATACCTGCAAATTGCTGACCATTCGAATCGAAGAGTCCAGTTATTAGAGGGAAAACGGGCAGTCGATCCGTTTGCTATCTGGATTGGCGGCGGGTGGTCGGTGATTGAGTGCAGTCGCGGCGACGGTAACCCATTGATGTACCAGATGGATACCGACTCCATTACGCGTGCACCCGATTCCTCGCGTCTCGCGTTTCAGATGAATTCTGTAATCCTCTTAGCCTTGTCTCTCCCGAGGGTGCACGGATCGCGAATTCGCGTTCTCCTCGCAATTTTGCGAGGTCGGCAATGCCCGTGCACGCAAAATTACCTATTCACTCCTGAAATGGGCCGTTGAAGACTCACGAGATGGAGATCGACAAATGGAGCCCAATGAAGAATTCGCCTAACTCGACGCCAGTAGAAAAGCCCGTTATCCTGTCGATCCGCGGAACGACCGAGAATGATTTGCGTCGCGGCATGAGCCTGGGCAAACTCGCCCACAGCACGAGGGATTTCATTGGATTTCAGTTCAACAACCTCGGCATTCAGGTCCCGGGCGAATTGCAGGTTGGCCTTCAACACAAGATCGTTCTCTGCGTCCTCCTTTCCAATTCTGACGTGAACCACGTACAAATCCCCATCGAGAGATGCGGCCAGTCGTGCGCCGCAGCCGATCAGGTCACGCCCGGTGGGGCCGGAATCTATGCAGACAACGATCACCTCATGAACATGGTTGCGGTAAGACTTCTCCTGTCCCGAAGTCAGCGGTTCTATGTTGCGATTGACCACACGCGCAACTTCATGCAGGGCCAGTTCGCGTAAGCCGATCAGGCATTCCCGCCTGAAGAAGTTGTTTAGGGCGGGCTCCGGATTTCCACCTGGATAGATATCCCCTCGCCGCAAACGCATTCGCAGCGCTTCTGGAGTAACATCCGTCGCGACCACCTCGTCCGCGCGCTGCAATACCCAATCGGGAATGCTTTCTCTCACGGTGACTCCCGTCAGGCGCTTCACGGCCGGTGTCAGACTCTCGATGTGCTGAATGTTGACCGTGGAGATCACCGAGATGCCGGCTTTCAGGATCTCCATTACATCCTCGTAGCGTTTTTCGTGTCGGCTCCCCTTGAGATTGCTGTGGGGCAGTTCGTCAACCAGCGCGACTTGCGGTCTTCGCGTCAGCACGGCGTCCAGGTCCATCTCTTCGAAGACTGCCCCATTGACTTCGACCCGCCGTGGAGGCACGGTTTCGAGCTTCTGGGCCAGCTCCGCAATGGGACGTCGCCCGTGCGTTTCAACGAAGGCGATCACCACATCCTCGCCGCGTTGCCGCCGGCGGACACCTTCGCTGAGCATACTGAAGGTTTTGCCCACTCCCGGAGCATAGCCAATGAAGAGCTTGAAGATGCCCGCGGTGGTTTGCGGATCGGTTTGCTGATCAGCTTTCTCGAGGTGCATCGGGGAAATCGGATTGGTGTCGGCAGTTTTGTTGGGCATAGAGCATATCTTCGATGCCGCCGGAGCGCCCAAGGAGTCATCCAAGGGGGTTGCGCTTTTTATGCTTCGGCGTATAGCGCGTGGGGAGCACGCCAACCACCTGCACGGAGATGACCATTCTGGCCAGATACGTAAGACGCATAGAGCATCCGGTACACACCCCTCGGATCGTCGAAGCGATTTCCGAAGGTTCCATCTTCCTTGGCATAGGCCCAATCAGGAACCGCCCATGCGTCGCGATCTCTGCCGACGCGGAAAAGCGGCCTCGGGGGCCGCTTCGATTCAAGATTCATTCAATTCGCTCTTAACATTCAACGAGGAAAGCTCGCGCGGCTCCCATGATCTCCGGCGCGACGGTCTCGAGATCGTTTTCCCTCATGAGCCGAAGTGGGACGCGGTCGCCGAGTTCAGGGTTCAGCCCGGTCAGCCAGGATTGGATCACAGTGGGATCTTCTCTTTCGGCGAGCATCCGGACCAGTTGGAAGGCAAACCTCAAACGCTGTTCGGCATCACCGTAAAGCTCGCTTCCGTTCATCCACCGATCGACGGCGCGCACGTCCCGGACACCGCCGACGTAGGCGGTGAGCTTGCGGCCGATGAGGCGGACAAGTTGCTTGACGATCTCCGGGATGGGGAGGCGGAGCGCTTCACGATGCGCCGCAAGATCGGGGCGAGATGCGGGAACGGTTGCCAATGGAACCCCCTCCAAGCCTAAATATACATCAATTTACATCGAAAAAGCAGCTCAATTACACGCAAACGCCAAAATGGCCACTTAAGCTCGGTTTTGCAAGGAGCGGGCATTCGTCTCTCGACGCACAGAGGCCACAAAGGGCTATATGTTTGAAAAATGGTTGGTTAAGTTTTTCGGACGTGGGTTCTTCAGATTTCAAGATCGATAGAGATATCTAGCTGATTGGGAAAGACTTAGCGATGGCAATGTTCTTCGCTTTTCCTGCGCTTTTCGTTTGTAAATTATTGAAAATAAACATGTTAATGGTGGAGGCGGCGGGAGTCGGTCGGACTCCGGTACCTCAATCCACGTAACTTATTGACTCTGTGAAGCGCAAATCTGTCATGATTGTCATCATTTTCAGATCTTGGCACAATCCGGTCACAAAATGGGTTCAACTCGGACCCTGCTCACTTCTCAGCACCTTTCCACACTTCCCAATCTGGTTTCATCATTCGAGCACTCTGAAGTGCTCTGGGACCCTTTATACATGATTCGCCCCCGATCAGTATCGGCCGGAAGCTAATGTGGCGCTTCGGATCTACCCGATGATCTTGATGTTTGCCGATTGAGCAATCGCAAACACTTTGACAAAGCCGCTTCCCGAATCGATGTCGGTCGGACCGGAGGTGACAGTGAGAGCTCGCGGGGCGCTGCGATCCCCGAAGAGCATGTACGCCAGCCCGGCGCCGCCGAGACGTGGACGCCAGCAGAGACCTTGAAGCGAGGGGAGACTGTCGTGCAGGAAGCGAGCCCAGGTGCGAGTGTGGGGGTATTGGCTCGGCGGAGTGTGAATCAGTTCTTCCTCCTTCAAGGAGGTGCGGCGGCGCGCGATAGCGAGTTGGCGCAGCTGAGGGTTCGTCAACTCAACGACAACCAGGTCGTCGTTGACCACGAGCTCGCTATAGCTTGAATCTTTGAGGCTGATCCGAGGGAAGGTCGGTGATGGAATGTGCTTCACGGCGTGGAAGATGCTTTCGAGGGCCGCCGCAGTGAGGTTGTCGGCAGCGTATAGCGTAGGCACATTGGCGGCCGGAGCCCCAGGAAACGGACTGAATCGAGCGCCTTCCTCCTCGATCTCGATGCGTTTCCCGGTGTTCGGGTTATAGATATTACCCGCACGCGATTTGCTATGGAAACGCGTCAATGCCGAGCCCGCCTTTAGGATCGCGGTCTGGATGACGAGTGCGGGATTTGCCGCGACAGGCGCGGGCGGGCATTTAATAGGCATCGGCGGGACTGGCCGCGGCGCGAGCAAGCGAGAGAACACGTTGGGGATCAGACTTCAGTAGTTCGAGAGGCTTCCGCCCTCCGATGTTCGCGTTGGGAGTAGCAAAGAAGTAAGCGAAGTCCCACCCATTGGCGTGGCTCGGATACGCCTGGATGACCTGCCCAATTGTGGTCAGAGGCTCTCCGTCCTGAAACTGG